>Ga0193952_1000076_pt1 | contig 41830 bp, 35 predicted proteins | sample BB_3_MG_FD_140368 | JGI IMG/M metagenome (GOLD analysis project Ga0193952, IMG submission 140368) | Microbial mat bacterial communities from the Broadkill River, Lewes, Delaware, United States - BB_3_MG | ecosystem: Environmental > Aquatic > Freshwater > River > Microbial mats | place: USA... | reverse complement strand
GCTCCATTGAAACGGATTGTTCACGTGAAGTTTGATCCAAGGTACGTTGGGCGTTGATGGCACCCATATTTGTGTTGATTACCATTGCCATGATATATCTCCTTTTTACAATCTCTCAAAATCTAAAGAAAGCTTTCGAGAATGTTTCTAGTATTGAGTCGTCTTGTGAACGCCATACTAGTAATATTTTTACCTTCGGAAAATTCTTTTAGACTTTTCCTATATCCCTTAACGGCAATAAATAGAGAACTTTAGAACTTTTTTAATTTTTTTTAAAAGGAGGTTTAATTATGGGAATTTCGGAATAAAAAAAAGCCGCATTTCATTCAATACGGCTAACACAAGGGAATTAAACAAATCGTATTTCAGGCTTGTTTCATCAAGACTCTAAGCGGTTAACCTAAAGCCTTGAAAAACACTCCTAACGGTACAGACTATCTAATTAAGCTCAATACATTTTGTGAACTCTGATTAGACTGTGACAACATACTCATACCCGCTTGTTGTAGAACCTGAGTTCGAGCAAGGTTGGCACTTTCTTTTGCAAAGTCTGCATCCTGAATCGATGAACGAGAATCTTGAATGTTCTCATTAATATTTTGTAGATTCGAGACAGTAGATTCCAATCGGTTTTGCAAAGCCCCCCAATGCGCTTGCATGTTTTTAATAACCGACAAGCTACCATCAATCGCTGCTATTGCAGTCGATGCTTGAGCGACACCTGAACCATAGGTTGAAATACCACTCTGCAACGTAACCGCCGCACCAATTGCACTTAAAGTCGAGAAGTTAAGCATTGCGACAGCAATTCGGTTATTTGAACCTGCTTCCCATCCAACATGTGCTTTAAAGGCTGAAGCGTTAGAACCTGCAACAGAAAGCGCTCCTGCACTGGTTCCAGCAAAAGTAGCCGCTACCGCAGCGGAACCAAATGATGATGCATTCATGATGTTCATGCCATTGAATTTGGTAGTATCAGCGACACGTTGGATTTCTTCTTGAAGCTGACTAAACTCTGCTTGCATCTGTTTACGGTTGTCGTTGTTGTAGGTACCGTTCATGGATTGAACACCCAATTCACGCATACGTTGCAACATATTGACAACTTCTTCTGTCGCACCATCAAGCGTCTGAAGCATACCAATTGAATCATTAGCGTTTCGGATTGCTTGATCAGTCCCTTTGATTTGAGTGGTCATTCCAGTTGCTACCGCAAGACCTGCTGCATCATCTGCCGCTTTGTTGATTCTTAAACCTGAAGTCAAACGTTCCATTGAAACGGATTGTTCACGTGAAGTTTGATCCAAGGTACGTTGGGCGTTGATGGCACCCATATTTGTGTTGATTACCATTGCCATGATATATCTCCTTTTCCTTGTATGTATCAGGTGCCTTGAAGCTTAAATCTCAACACCGTCAATATTATTCAGCTTATTGCAGTAGTGACATAACTTGCTGCGATTGCTGATTCGCTTGAGAAAGCATACTCATACCTGCCTGCTGAAGAACTTGAGTTCGAGCCAAGCTTGCACTTTCTTGAGCAAAGTCTGCATCCATGATGCGTGAGCGTGATGCATTGATGTTTTCATTTACATTCTGTAAATTCGACACCGTTGATTCCAAACGGTTTTGAAGAGCACCCCAGTTTGAACGCATGTTATTTAACACTGAGATTGCTGTATCAATCACCGCTACAGCTTGTGAGGCGATTGCTACACCCGAACCATAAGTTAGACCGCTTCCAGCAGCACCGGTTGAGTGCAAGCGAACAGTCGCTTGAATGGCTGATAGTGATGAGAAGTTAAGTAAAGGAACTGCAATTCGATTGTCTGAGCCAGCTTCCCAACCCACATGTGCTTTGAAAGCGGATGCGTTATCACCAGCAACCGATAGTGCCCCTGCACTGGTTGTAGCAAAGGTCGCAGCGACTGCGGCAGAACCGAACGAACTTGAATTCATGATATTCATACCATTGAATTTAGTGGTATCGGCAATTCGCTGAATTTCACTTTGTAGCTGTTTAACCTCAGCTTGCATTTGAAGACGGTTATCATCGTTGTAGGTACCGTTCATTGACTGAATACCTAGCTCACGCATACGTTGCAGCATGTCCATGACTTCTTCGGTAGCGCCATCAAGTGTTTGCAACATACCGATTGAGTCATTTGCATTACGAATTGCTTGGTCTGTACCCATGATTTGAGTTGTCATACCAGTTGCAACCGCAAGACCCGCTGCATCATCTGCTGATTTATTAATACGAAGACCTGAAGTTAAACGCTCCATTGCATCCGACTGTTGACGAGACGTGCTGTCAAGTGTACGAACCGCGTTTAGTGAAGCCATATTTGTGTTGATTACCATTGCCATGATAGTTCTCCCTTGTGATGTTTGATCACTTAATTACTTGTGTAAAAAATCATTATTTTTAAATTAAGGCAGTGTTTCCCGCCTTCAATTTAGTTAACGAACAACAAGGGATTTTCTTTAGATTTTTTTTGAAAAAAATTAATTTATTTTCAATAACTTAGAAAGGATTTTGATAGATATATTTGTGCGTATTATTTATAACGGCGGAAATTCCAGAATCTTTATAAGAAATACGCTTAAATTGTAAAAATTGCTGATAATTCGCCAACAAGACAAAATAAATGACCGGCCGGTCAGAAAAATAAAAAAATAAAAAATAAAAAGTAATCAGAAATCGATTTAAGAAATGAAATGGGTAAGGGTAAGACGAATGCTTACCCAATAATAATCAGAACGGAACGAAGTGAACTTATTGAGAAGTATTTGAAATGATTTCTTGAAGTTGTAAAGCGGCCGTATTATTCGCATCGACTCGCAAAACTTGATCGGTTAAGACTCTTACATGCTCTTTTTGCCCTAACTCAAGATAAAACTGAGCTAATTTATTTTTAACCGAAAGCTTTTCTGGATTTTTTTGAAGATACATCAACAGTACTTCTGCTGCACCTTCAGTATTGCCGAGCACCTTCAACATGTCTGCATAAGGAACCATATAATCGATATTAATTTTAACAAGTCGTTCTAGAACGGTTAAAGCGACTTCATAATCTTGCAACTCTACCGCGATCGGTAACATTTTCTTCAAAGCGATATGTTTTAACACTGGTTGCTGAATCGGTTCATATAAATTAAACGCTTCCACCGGCTGTTCTAACAATTCCAACTTCATACCATTTAACAGGCTGACAAAATCTTGTTTTTGACTTTCATCGGAAGATTCCAACCCTTTAACATGCTGAATAATCGATTCAATTTCAGCGTCATCTTTTTTGGCAAATGCATTATTCGCACGTGATAAAATTTTAGAAACATTATTCAGATTTTGATCAAGCATCTGCTGATATTGGTGATCGGTGCGCTCAAACTCTTCATTAAATTGAGTTATCGCACTTTCAAGTGTTTCCAACTCATTAGAATCTAAATGCTCAACCCCATGCAACGACTTCCACTGAAGGGCTCGCCCAAACTCGCCCCACTTTTGCCAAGATTCAAATAACTCAGAGGGTAAGCTTTTTGCATCCAGCTCTTGTAATCGTGTTTGCGTACGTTCCAAGGCTTTCTCAATTAAATCTAAAAATGCCTGACTGACTGACTTCATTCCGCCAAAGAATGCATTTAATTGCTCAGTAACCTCATCGTTACTCATGGCTTTTTCATCCACTAAAGGCTTGAAAGAATCAGAAAACAGAGCAGCCTGATAACTGGCTAAAAAATCACCATCTTGCCCCACTTGAAGCACCACTATTTTTTGTAGCTTTTGAATCTTCTTAGCATGCTTATCGACGACTCGTCCATTTGGGTCATAAATTTTTTCAACCAAATCAACTGCATCACATGAGTAATCCAATAATTTAGTAAACCGCTTTTTCTGCTGTTTAAGCGTTTTCAATGTTTCGTTCGCCAGAGATTGTTGCTCGTCGACAGATAAAGTTAAATCCAATTTCATTTCTTCCATCAAATCAACTTTAGTCTGTTCCGATAGCGACAAACTCTTAACCGGCCGGTAAATAACATTTTCCATTTTGGCCGAATGTAATCCAAGATTGATAAATTCCAAATGCGGTTTGTGCGCGAGATAATATTTGATCATATTTTCCATCGCTGACTTAGCACCATAGAAATCATCACTGGTTTCCGTCCAATTCCCTTCATTATCTTCAAGTTTAGCTTTTCCATGATGCGCGATGGCATCATCGTGTTGAGCTTCCACACTCGAAGATTCATGAGTTTTTCCTTTTGCAAAGCAGAAATCAATTCCCGCTAAAAACAAGCGCTTGGCTCCCAAAGTGGCTGCAATATGTAAAGCCGAGTTTGTCACCGTAGGCCCAGGAGCATCAAAGTTAATTCGATCAGATTCCTCTTTCCACCCAAAACGCTGCCCCATATAGCAAGACAAACCGCTCCATTGACTCACCAAACGGTGTTGAGCATGGAAGCTATGCACCAAAACACTGTACTGCGCATGTTTCAATACCGCTTTGGAATTATCAAAACTCCAAGGAAAAGGGTCCACCGTCACAAAGAAATCAACCAAAATTCCTTCTCGCTCCATGCGATTGGCAACTCGTGCTGCGGCAAAAATAATGAGCTTATCTTGGTTTTCTCGAATCCAATCAATTGAATCATCCAGTGTTGGTCCACCACCCAAGATAATCGCATCACGCCCCTCAAGTTTCGCGCCCAATTCAATCGCCGGAATCTGATTATCAGCCAAATTTAACAAACGTTGCTCTTCAAACACTTTAGTGCTTTGTGAATTAAATTCTGAACGAAGATAGTTACTAAAAGCGACTTCAAACTTTTCCCATAAATCAAAATATGCATCACCAGGTTTAGCATCCATCACAGCCAGCGACTTCACCAAATGAACACGACGACGAATCACATAATGACCAAAAGCCTGATTGAGCTGAAAAAGATCAAATGCTTGCTTAAACACCCAACAATTTCTCTCGTTGTCCTTAAGACTTTCCAAGCCATCACTTTCTACGTCAAGCGCTTGCAAAACTTCCTCAAGCTCTATAAAAACAAAATTAGAGAATGGGTGTTGATGATGCTTTTCAATGTAATGTTTTAGCAATCCAGAATCTGTTCCAATCACAATATAGACCGCTTCTTCATCGTCTAAATATTTTTGGTAATAAGGTGTCAAAACATCTTCAGAAGACGACTTAGCAAAAGCACCATGATTAATGGCTGGAAAATACGATTCTCCATAAGCATTGGTTTCATAAGCGGTTAAATCAAGTTGGGTAGATTCGATAGACATAGTAGTTTCTTTCGCTAAGTTAATAGGAGCTTAAGCTCTGATGGCAATACAGATAGGAATATCTTAGATTACATTTTGGGCACACAGTAAATAACCGTTTCAAGCCCCATATCACCATGCACACGCAAGTAATAGTTATAATTTGGATTGATTTCATGAATGCGTAATGGAATATTCCACAAATCCGAGCCTCGGTGATAAAGGCAAATTGCCAACACCGGAGAGTAATCCGCAATGACTTGCTTAGCTCCCTCAATCGCTTCGACTTCAGCCCCTTCAATATCCATTTTGATGTAATTTGGTTTAGCACCGTAAAATACTTCATCAATACCCACCACAGGAATAGTAAAAACCCCTTCCTCTGGCTGTGATTGTAATTCCGTTACTTGGCTAGATGCACCGTTACTGGTAATCTGCAGAATTTTTGAACTTGACCAAGCCCCGGCCGGTAGAACAAATAAGTCGCAAGCCTGTTTATGCTTTTTCACATTAGCCTGCAAAGCCTCAAGGTTTTTATTGTCAGGTTCCATCAAGGCAATAAAGTCTAAATCTGTTCCACGTTCACCTAATATTGAAATGGTTTGTGCAAGTGTGTCTCCAGTGAAGGCACCGCAATCAATCATCCGTACCGCATTCAAGTGCGAGAACAAATCAATATCTTCAGGGAAATACTGAGTGACGGCATCATTGGTTAAGTAAGTTTCGGCTGAAATATTTTCACGAAAACCGATAATTCGGTCTAACACTTGATGACTGGTTTGGTCGGCAAATAATGTTCTTAACTGCTCCAGTTTTGGATAGTCCAGCATTTTGCTTTTATCTTCTTCATACCACCAAACAATCGGTAGAAACACATCAATGATTTGCGGAACTTTTACGACGCTTTGATTAAAGTCAGATACATCACTGAACCCACGACCTCTAAGGTCTTCAGCGATGGCCGTGCTAAAAGCGGCTACCGAAACCAATACAGGTAAGGATTTATCCTCCACCTCTGAAATTCGTTTGATTGGAATGCCTTGATACTCGGTGGCTTGCGTATATTCATCAATAAAAAACAAAATGTTAATATTGGCGTTTTGCATCGCCTGATAAAACAGACGTCCATTACCCCCCGCACCATAAACCACAATATCCATATTTCTTCCTCTATCTGTAAAGCATTGCTCGCATTAATGCCGACCAATCCTCTCCTAAATTATTGTACTGTTCGCGCAGTGCCATCTTGTCAATTTTGCCACTCGGTGTTAACGGCAAAGACTCCACAAAAAAATAACGCATAGGTCGCTGATAACTGGCAAGTTTTTGATTGGCTATTTGACGTAATTCGCCTTCCAATTCAGAATCACCCACACAAATTGCAATCACGACTTCACCAAAGAGCGCATCATTAACACCAATCACACAAACACTTGTTAAATCAGTCACTTGCGTTAAAGCGTTCTCAATAACCGCAGGATAAATATTAATCCCACCAGTGATAATGACATCTTTTTGACGCGACACATAAACCAAAAAGCCATCCTCATCCAAATAGCCTAAATCACCCGTTCGGAAAAAACCATTTACCATTGAATCATGCGTTAATTCCGGTAACTTGTAATACCCACTAAACATTAAAGGGGTTTTGACAGCAATCTCGCCTGTTTGACCGGCCGGTAACACTTGTCGATTTTCATCAAGAATTCGAATCTCGATATCTTTGCAAGCTACGCCAACCGTATGCACTTTTTCAGAAAAATCCTCTGGCGCTAAATTCGTTGCTATAGCCACTTCCGTAGCGCCATAAATTTCATGTAACTCGCACCCAACTTCTTTGGCAAACTGCTGTTTAAAATCGGTATCAATTGGAGCTGACGAAGTCACTAAGGTTTGCAATGAAGTTAAGCGGGAAAAGTTCTCTTCTAACACGGGTTGCAATGCATATAGATGCGTCGCAACAGGAATGGTGAAGCTCACTCGATTCTTCTCAACCGCTTCAATCCAAGACTTTGGCGTAAATTTTGGCAAAACAACCAATGTTGCACCGGTCATTAGAGGAACAAAACTCAATCGCTGCCCGAGAGAGTGAAAAAACGGTGATGCATTCAACACAACGTCTTTAGAGTTTAACCCATATAAATCAATCGATTGCTGTGCACGACCAAGTTTAGAGGCTTGCGAAATCACAATCGGTTTGGGCTTTCCAGTGGAACCAGAGGATAAAGCAATTAAGAATGAGTCGTCTTCAGAGTAATGATTCTGACTATCCATAACTTCGTCTTTTTGAGACGACAAAGAGTCAGATACTGAATGCTTTAAGAAATCATTCATGAAGAATACTCTACCGGCCGGTAACAATTGATGAATGCCAGAAAATTTGATTTCTGAATCCGTTAAAATCAAATTTGCATCGACGGCAGTTGCAAATTCAACGAGTTGATCAGCGGTAAATTGAGCATTGGCAGGAATCAAGGTGCCATTAAGTTTGGCTAAGGCGAGAGCCAGATAAAGATTATCACTGAGTTTTTCACAAACACTTAAAACTCTTAATCTTGATTGCTGGTGATTCTGGAAAGCTTGCAACCTCTGCGAGTGCATCTCAACTTGCTGGAGAAGTTGCTCATAAGTTAACTGTAAATCGCCTTCAATAAAGGCAACTTTTTGCGGTGTCTTTTTGGCAAAGCTTACAAAACGCTCAAATAACACAGCCATGTAAACTAGCCCAATTTAAGTGCAATTGCAGCACTTAAACCCGCAACCGTTTGCAGTGATTCATCGGCAATTTCTTCCACACTAAATTTGATGGCAAACACCTGCTCCAACTGCATAATCAGGCTCAAAATTGCAAACGAATCTAAAATCTGTGTCGTCACAAAATTGGTCTGAGAATTAAGCTCGACTTCCATTGCCGCATTTTGCTGAATCAACTCAATCACTTTATGTTCAATATCCGTGTCTGTCATTTTTCGTTACTCAATTACATCCCAACTTAAACGATCGCCTAGCTTTAATTCTTTGCGTGCTTTTTTCCCTAAAATTTCTGGCTTGTATTTGGTGTGCAGTCCATAACCTGGGCGCACCGATTTAATATTTTGCTCGCTAAAGGCTTCGCCTTTTTGTATATCGGCACAGACATACAATGAGCGCGTGCCATAACGATTCTTTGCACTCTCAGTCGTCAACTGATAACTCACCTTGCCCAATGCTTGCCACGCATGTTTTAACTCACGCACCATCATCGAAAACTCTTCAACGGTCAAGGAGAAAAAACTATCCACCGATTCGGATTCATTATCCAGTTTGATGTGCTTTTCAATCACATTGCAACCCAGCGCCACCGACGCTAAAGGCACAGTGATTCCTGTGGTATGGTCTGACAAGCCCACCTGACAATCAAAGGTTTCACGCATATTGGTAATAGTTCGCAAATCCACTTGATCAAAAGGAGTTGGGTAAGCAGTGGTGCATTTCAATAAAACAATATTCTCACAACCATTGTCTTTTAAGGTTTGCATCGCCAACTCAATATCTCCCAAACCGGATAAGCCGCTGGAAATAATCACCGGCTTACCTGTTTTTGCGACTTTTTCCAAAAGCCCAATATCAAACACTTCTGGCGAGGCAATTTTATAAGCTGGCACATTAAATTTTTCCAGCTCATCCACCGAAGTTTCATCAAATACCGAACCAAACAGCATCACACCTAACTCATTGGCTTTAGCAAACAACTCAGGCAACCACTCCCACGGAGTATAGGCGTATTCATACAGCTCATACAAAGTGCCATAGGACTCCCACTTATTGCCGACTTTTTTGGGAATTTGAAAGTCAGGATTATCCGATTTCAACGTAATGGTGTCAGCACGATAAACTTGTAACTTAATCGCATCCGCGCCACCTTTCGCCGCGGCTTCGATTAGAGCTAATGCCTTATTAATATCACCGGCATGATTTCCTGATAGCTCAGCGATCACAAATGGCGATACCGCATCACTAATCTCTTTATCACCAATAAAAATGGGTTTCATAGTGTTTCCCTGTTTATCTTAATTTTCTCAACGTAGCTCTGTATTTCTAAGTGTATAAGCATGAGTTAATCAACCTGAACCCAACACCCTTTTTTGCTTGATTCAGTCGCTTTTTTTAACATCATTAAGCCTTCATGCGCATGATCCCAGCCAAATACTTGCTCATCAAATTCAAACATTTCCGGCTGACTCTGATAGCGACATAAATTATCGGCAATATCACTGTATAAATTAGCAAAGGCTTCTACAAACCCAGTTGGATGACCGGGCTTAAAGCGCTCAACAATCGAATCTTGGTTAAGCGCATTGCCTCGGTTGTATTGCATCTCGACCGACTCTCGATTGGTAATCTTTAAAATATCCGGTGTTTCTTGATACCACTGAGCGCTTCCTTGGTCACCAAATACTCGAATATTTAGGCCATTTTTATACCCATAGGCAGTTTTTGAAAGCCAAATGGACGCTTTCATATCATCCGAATAGCTCCCCCAAATATAAGCATCATCAATAATGCCGTCAAATTTGGAAAAATGGTGAAAGTCGGCCATCACTTTTTGTGGTGTTTTTTTCGAAACAAAACCAATAAGATGATGCAAATGTACAGCCAAATCCAGTAAGATCGTTGGTATTTCACCATCGGCTAAACGCCAATCTTGAGGCTTTCCCTGAGCCATTTGATTAATAAAGGCATCAGACGGCATCTCAATTTGAATTTGCAACAGCTTGCCTAACTCACCATCTTGAATTCGTTTTTTAAGCTCTCTAACCATTGAGTAGCCACTATAATTGAAGGTGATCGCTAAAAAACCTCCAAACTGATCCAGCGCATGTTTAATTTTAAGCGAATCACCTGTATTTGCTGTCATTGCTTTTTCGCAAATCACAGGAATTTCCTGCTCAATCAAGTAGCAAACCATTTCTGCATGTTTTGGTGTCGGCGACAACACCACAACTGCATCCAAATTTTGTTTTTCTGCTTGAATATACGCTTGCCAAGAATCGTATTGCGCAAAATCAGGAATGTGCCACTCTTCAGCCGTTTGTCGATTGGTACTTGGATCTCGGCTAAAAAAACCAGAAACGATTTGCCACTTATTATCTAGCTGTGCAGCAACATAGTGAGCATAACCCACTGCTGAATTAACGCCTCCACCAATAACACCTAATTTTAGGGGCTGTGCTAGCGGCTGTTGAATTTGTTTGCTCATTTGCCAACCTCCTTGTGCGTAACCAACCAATTATTTATAAACATAAAAAAACTCATCTTTGGACGCACTTGGGAAAAATTTATTCACTACTCTGTTATAACGGCTGTCTTCTGGAATTTCTTTAAACCCAAAATAATCATTCATCAATTTTACATAGCGATTTTGACGGCTAATCACTGCCACCCAAGTGGCGTGCGGATACTCTTTGGCGCAGGTTGTTAACTGCCAATCCAATGCCACCATGGCCTCGGTATGCGACACACTGTCATCGCAGACAAACCAACCACCAATCAAATACTCCTCACCTTCAAAGGTTTTCAGCTGATCCCAAATATAGAGCTTGGGAAGATAGAGTTTTGGGGTATTTTCTTTAGCGAGCAAAAAAGAGCGGCGTGGCGTTTGCAGCCACCAACGATAGTGTGAAAGTTTCGAGATCTCAGAAGTATCCAACATATTCTGCCGATTAGCAGGATGATTACGACTGGCTAAATAGTGATTGATATCGCTATCTTCTACCGGCCGGATAAAATAGCCATTCGCACAGGCTTGCCAAACATCGTTTGCGGGCATCTGTGTTAGAGGGGCACTGTGCTCGAAAGCAGTTAAAAAATTGACTACATTTTGTGACCCCTGCCAGCCAATTGGCACCTTGGCGGTTTGAAAAAGGGTTTGTATGCGTTTGGGCTGCTGGCTAATCTGCAATAACAACTGCGCCAATTCAAAAAACTGTTCAGTTTGCAGATTCTCCAAATAGAGATACTGACCAATCTCATCGAGTAGGGCTTGTTGATTCTCCTGATTTGGCGCCAAAGAGAATAGCAGTGATGGCTTTTGCAAAGCGCGCAATTGATAAAGCGTTCCGCCCGCTGCGCCAAGATAAAAATCACACCACTGATTTTCAAAAGACAAATCGGTTTTGCCCTGCACAAACTCCAACGCAGATCCCAGCCCCAGCTCAGGCTGCCAGTCCAGTAAAACCTCAGGATTAGTCATTAGAGGCCCAATCACCACCTTAAGATAAATGGCACGCTCAGCCTGCGCAAAATGCTCTAAAACGAATGTCACCAATGACTTTGCAAAGATGGCACAGCCACCGCCGCCTAGGCCGAATAGTAACCGAAATTCAGGGTTCGATTTATTTGCAATCTCAAATGTCTGCGGGCGCTCAATGAGCAGATATTGCGGCCCTAATAATAACTGACAGTCGTCGGAAACCATCGGCCGGTAAATATTCTCAGCCTCATTGCCACGCCATTTAAAATCCAATACCGCATTAGCACTGTGCGCGCGCACCAGATCATCAATCGCAAGCACCCGAAACCCTGCTTGCTGAATTTGCAATTCCCATGCTTTTCCCAGCCCATAATGATCGACAATTATCCAATCAGGCGATAGTGCAAAGTCGCTTATCAACTGCAATGTTGACTGTGCATCTTGCTGCTCACTGACCAACAATTCAGCGTCCAAACTTAAAACCGAACGATTGGCTAAAAAGGACGAAAGTTTTTTGGAAAAGTTATCGACAACAAAATGCACGCAATGGTCATTTGCTTCAAGGGCTTTTGCCAATACCAAGCAGCGGGCAATATGCCCTAACCCTTCATCTTTTTGAGAAACAACTCTTATCACCACTACCAAGCTGAGTTTTCCTTTTTTCAACTAGCGCTGTTCGCTGATATTTGTTGTTGCATCAATAACGCTGCTTTATTTTCAGAATCAATATTCAGAACCTGTTCGAGCAACTCTAAAGCAGACTCAGTTTGATTGGTTTCAATCAGCAAGGAGGCCAACTTATTTTTGACAAGATACTTTTCGGAATGCTGATTTAAATACATATTTAACACCTCTATGGCACCTTGAGTGTTACCTAAGGCTTTGAGCATATCCGCATAGGGCACCATATACTCAAGACTAATGCTCATTAAATGCTGCAGCACCTCCAAGGCTATAGAGTAATCCTCAAGGGCTATCGCAATCGGTAACATTTTCTTTAATGCCAAATGACGAAGAATCTCGCTCTTAATCGGCTCATAGGTATTAAAAGCCTCAACGGGCCTTTCTTGTAATTCTAGTTTCATCCCTTGCAAAAATGCCAACAAATCTTGCTTTTGACTCTCCGACTCTGACTCTAAGGGTTCAACGAATTGCACAACCTTTTCAAGCTCTTGGACGCTCTTTTTTTCGAATGCCCTATTAGCACGAGCCAAAATTTTTGAAACGTCATTTAACGCTTCTTCAAGGATTTGAAAATGAGCATGTTGCGTATCGCCTAACTCTCTTTCAAAAACCTCAATCGCCTCATCCACACACGCTTGCTGTTGCTCATTTAAAATCACTGCAGGGTGAGTGTTTATCCAGTGAAACACTCTTCCTGGCTCACTCCAGCGCTGCCAACCCTTAATCAAACTACAAGGTAAGGTTTTTGGTGCGAACTCCTCAAATTTCAGAGTGCATCGATCAATACCCTCGTTAATATCTTCTAGGTAAGCTTTTGACACTTGTGAAAAGCCATTAAAGAACGCAAAAAAATGTGTTTGAATTTCTTCAATTGTGAGGTTTTCATTATTTTCTATGGGTTTGAAAGCATCCGAAAAAAACGAAGCCTTATACCGAACCAGATGATCCCAATCTTGACCAATCAGGCGGATGGCTTTACTTCTTAACTTCTCTATTTTTTGCGCTTGCTTTTCGACTAAATTATGATTTTTATCACAAAGTTTTTTATTAACCGTCAATCCTTGTTGACTAAACTCATTGAGTTTTGCAAATCGCTTTTTTTGTTTTTTTAAATACGTCAGTGTCTCTTCCACTAAACTCCGTTTTTCTTGGGAATCTAGCATCAATTGAATACGAATTTTCTCCATCGTCGCACGTTTAGATTCAGCCTCTAGCTCAATTGACTCCATACTCTGATAAACAACATTCTCCATTTTTGCAGAGTACAATCCCAAGCTAATAAACTCTATAGTGTTGCTTTTTATATACGTCTGAATTTCTGTTTCCATTGCCACTTTAGCGGCATAAAAATCCGCACGCGATTCGGTCATCTGTCCTGCATTATCCTCTAAGACTTCTTTATCAGAATACGCCATGGTGTTAGACAGTTTCGCTTCATTGCTTCCAGATTCATGAGTCTGACCTTTCGCAAAACAGAAATCAATACCCGCTAAAAAGACTCTTTTAGCCCCCATTGACACCGCAACATGCAAAGCAGAATTGGTCACCGTTGGACCTTTATTATCGATATTTAAGTCTTCTCCAGCATCGCCAAATCCAAAACGCTGTCCCAAAAAACAAGAAAGCCCTGTCCATTGACTAACCAAACGATGCTGGGCGTGATAACAATTCACTAAAATCGAATGCTCACTATGCGCATAAATTCCCTTTGAATTATCAAAACTCCAAGAAAAAGGGTCAATCGTTATCAAAAAGTCAACAAGGATTCCTTCATTTTTTAATCGATTAGAAACTCGAGCTGCGGCAAAAATAATGAATTTATTTTGATGTGTTTTTATCCATTCAATCGCATCGTCTAAAGTGGGCCCTCCGCCAATAATAATGGCATCTTTACCGACAAGAGATTTTTCAAGAATTGAAGCAGGAATCAAGTTATCTGCGGCGTTTAAAAACCTTTGCTGCTCAAATGTTTTTATATTTTGAGCATCAAAATTGGTAAACAAATAATTTTTATAATCAACCTCAAATTTATTCCACAGTTGTTCATACGCAGATTGATCGCCTGCATCCATCACACAGAGTGACTTAATCAAGTGAATTTCTTCACGCAGCATATAGCTTGCAAACGCTTGATTAAACTCAAAAATATCAAAGTCTTGGTTGAAGAGCCAAACATTTTTGGATTTGTCGGTTAAAGATTCCAAGCTATCGACTTGCAAATCGAGTCGTTCAATTACCTCATCAAACTCAATAAAAACAAATTTGGTAAATTTATGCTTCGCTCGATTTTCAATAAACTGCTTCAAAAGCCCCGAGTCAGTTCCAATTATAAAAAAAAGCGAATCTTCCGCTTCTAAACACGAAGAAAAATAAGGAAAAAGCACATCATCCGCAGAAAGTTTTGCAAAAGCCTGATGGTTTATCTCTTCAAAATAGCGGTCGCCATAAGAGTTACTTAAAGGTTGAGTTAATTGAATATTCATAAGAGAGTGCATTACCTGTTAATTAAGTTGAAGCCTTTGAAAAGCTCGCTCGTTTATTGGTTACGTCTAAGTTTTAGCTTAAGTTTGATTGCGTTTTGGTATAGCTTTCAGAGTTTGGTAAACATGATTTAACACATCAACCGTGAAAAATACCCCTTGATGCCCACGACCAGCAAAAATCACTCCAGGGTTTTCTTTCTTCACTTTGTCATAGATTTCAAGTTGATGCGCTTGTCTTGCCAAAAGTGGCACAGGGAAACCATACGGAATGCTTGTCGTGCCAATATGCTCAAGTTTCTCTTTATCTGCAAAGATTCCCATCTGCTGTAACTCTGCACGTATCAAGGCTTCATTTGGCGCCTGTTCATCACAAATCACCTCTACGGTAACCTTATAAGGACCGTCTTTTGGCTTGGGGTAAAGATTATCGTATAAGGTGATTCGATAGCTCTCCATTGCCGCATCTTGGCAGTATATATAATGCTGTTTCACCAATGCGGGCGACTCGCATGTAAAATGGTAAATCGCAATCGAACGACTATCAAAGCGTGTGTTTTGTGCCCCCTCAAAGCCGACATAAAATGGCAAAGTCCAAATAAGCTTAGAGGAATGGATCACATCTTGAGAACTCAACGACAGCTGATATTCATTCTCACACTGTTTAATGCTTTGAATCTTATGATTAAATAAAAATTCAACGCCCGCTTTTTGGCATTTATCGACCATAAATGCAATCCACTCACCGACACCCTTTTCGCCTGGATACACCCAAGTTGCTGCTCTTAAATTTGGTTGGTCTTCTGTGTATGCAAGCGCCTGATCTAATTGAGGTATCTTTTTTAAATTTTCACTCAGCAATTGGGAGCCAATCGCAACTCTTCCCAACCCATAAAACTGAGGCGTTTGTGGCGTTAAATCGCACAAGGCAGCCCCCGTCATTTTCAAGATTAATGGCTGAAACACCTCATCCGTTAACGTCTGACCATAACGGTGAATTAAAAAGTCTTCGAGAGATTTGTCCTCCCAGTCTTCCATAGGTAAAGTCTCTAATAACTCCTGAAGAATCTGGCAAAACTTGGGGTGCTCAGTTGAAACATTCACAAATTGAGAATTCAGATTAAGCTGTTGGTTAAAAAAATTTCCAACCTCAAGTCGATCAAGTCGATGCCACTTACCAGTGACATCCTCTGGAAACACTAATTGATTCATCGCATCATCCGCCATTAACTGAGGGATATGGGTTCCATAATCAAAAAATAGTGGTACATCGCGCTTATGAAACTCAACAGACTTTAATAAACCACCGGGCACTGGTGCCGCATCGATAATCGTTACTTTCGCATCAGGTTGCGAATCTTTAATCACCAATGCCGCGGTTAAACCAGACACGCCTGCCCCAACAATCGTAAAATCAACGCTCATTTCACCACCTCTTTTTCAGTTGGAGTGTCAGTTGGAGAGTTTAGCAACTTATCAGGAGCAAAGCCCATGTAAGAGACTGCATCCACCCAAGCGAGCTTATCAATAAACTGATTGCCTTTTTGCTCATAAAAAGGAGGCGACCACTCATGGTACTCAATGGCAATATCAACTTCATCGAACCGACTATGCTCATCTTTTAAGTAAGATTTTGACCCTAAATTTGCCAAATACTCATCGGCATTGAGTTTCGTCAAAATATCCAGTAATAAATCCGTTCTACTGCCCGCGACATTCAAATCCGAAGCTCGCACCAATTTCGTGTTGATATTAAGCTTTGAACACAACGAAGTGATCAGCTCAATATTCAAATCCGCAAGATAAATAAGGGGTTGTTCAAAAACCGACTGCAAAAGCTCCTGCACCTCAGCGCAATAGAGTGTTTTGCCAAGATAGGTTTGAATCGAATTAATATGCTTTCTCTGCCAGTTACTCTTATCCGCAATCATCACCTCGGAGATAGGCGTCCCTAAGCCATGATTTTTCGTTGGCACGCTTAGCCAAAGTGTTTCATCCAGATGCGTCTTGATACGGTTACGACTTTGCCAAGACTGCTTTTGAAATTGCACATTATCCAAAAACACGAATACATCAACGCTTTGAATCATCTTCAAATATCCAAGCCAAGGCAGATAAGTCGGCTGACTAATTGCGACTCTCTTCGAAGTTTTATTCAATAAAGTCTTATTCATTAAGGATGTACCGGTGAAAATTCGGTTTTATGCAAACAACAACTAAACTCAAAAGGAATCACATCGGGTTTGATTTGGTAAGCGTGATTCAGCACAACATGGGTTGTTAAGTGACGCTTACAATAATCAAATACCCAACAAGGATCAAAATAATAAAGACCGGGCGATTGATAATCCACATAATGGCTTAAGGCATTGAAAACCAAACCTTTACGCGCTTTTGGAAAGAGTGTTTGTAACACTTGTTGCATAAATTCTTGGTTATGTTCGATATCGTTATTAAACACCCCACTAATGAAAACCCAATCAAAGCTCTCTTCAATTGGGCTCTCAAAAATATTTTTCAATTCAAAACGCCCGCTTTGATGCTCGGCTCTGGCGATAGACAGCAATTCCGAAGAAATATCGTATCCGACATACTCTCCCTCAAACCCCGACTGTTCCAGAACCGCCAAAAGATGCCCAGTACCACAACCAAAATCTAATACCTTAGCGCCCTTGAAGTTTCCAGGCATTTCCAATAAAACCTGTAACCTTTTTTCCTGTGTCGCAAGACAACTCTGCTGGGTCGCATTGGGAGAGTAGCCATGTTTTTGACCAAGTTCATTGTAATGCTCTGCCAACTTATTTAACTGTTTCTGTATCAATTCAGACATCTTGATTCCTGATTCTTTTGGACTGAGCCAAAGCAACCTACAATAAATTCCACTGCATTATGGGAAGAATTCTGCGCAAAAGCCTTGGTTGCACACAGATAAGCAGCTCTTCGTTTTTCGGTATTTGCAAGTAATGACTTAAACGACTGTACAAATTGTTCTGGGCAAAAATAACTCGCAAGACCAAAATCATAGCACAAGCCATGTTCAGCAAACTCCATTGTCTCTTCGTATTCTGCATCGGTTTGGGAAAATACAATCGCAGGTTTTTCTAAATACGCCGCCTCATACTTCGCCAAGCCACCAGAGGTGATACAAAGGTCCGCCCATTGATAAAATGATTGCACCGCTTTCTGAGGTGGATAAAACTGAATCCTCGAGCTGTGCGAACAAGTCTCTGGTTTGGTTCCTAAAACCTTCAATTCAAAGTTGTCATCCAACGCCAGGATTAGATTAATTAAACGATCCCCCAAACCAAATGGGTCGCCGCTGCCAATCATAATCAATATTTTTTTCGGCTGGTCAATAAACTTGCTCGAAACCTTGTGTAAACTCGGGTGAGGTAAAAAATAGCCCAAGCCAAGTGCCTGAGATTTTGAGCCCTTTTTTAAGTAATCGTACTGCTCTGCTTTTAGAGTGAAATTTATTACCCCTTCCACGGGATAGCTTGTGAAGCGGCAAAAATCATCAATCAAAACATAGCGTTGATCAGCAATTAATTGCTCTATCTCAAACGCATAGCTATCCAATACGACAGATGCATTTTTCGGTAGACCCTGTAATGTTTGAACAATCGAGTTTTGCTCACTCAACCGATACTCAAAATTAAAATACTTAATAAACTCTTGGGCACGATCACTAAAAACCCCCGCCAACACCACGGATACTTGCTGGTTTCGCAACGCTTGCGCCAAGCTTAGACAGCGTAGAAGATGACCAAACCCCGAAGACGCATCCGCGTTACAGACAATAAAGATAGCACTATGCGAGGTTTTGTTAATTGCACAAGTCATAGATTAAAACAGGTCATAAATTAGAGTAACTTATCCAATTGGTTAAAAACCATTTCCGCCAAGATCCAATCTTCAGGGGTGTCGATATCATGAGCTCGATATTTTGGAATTGAAATCGCTTTGACACGTTTATCATAAAATTGCCCCGGCTCTTTCCAAGCGGCAATCGACCCAAAATAAAACTGTCCAACATCGTGATATAAAATTTCGCAGTCTTGTGTTCTTTGATTCAGATTTTCAAGATTTTTCATGCTGAGAAAGCCTTGTTGATTCAGCTTTAAGGCTCGCTCAAAAGGGCAGGAGTAGGCAACCACGGGCATGACAAAATCTGCGTTATTTTCATCAATGAAAGCATGCGCTTGTTGCAGAATTTCAGGGGTTAGGAAAACCGCTGTCGAATACACACAACAAACGCTTTTAATGCCTGAAAAAGGCAATTGCTCTATCGCATGTTGAATCACAGGTATCGTCGGAGCATAATCATCCGCCAACGCCTTAGGTCTTGAGAGCGTTCTGGTTGCTCCTGACTGTAAAGCAATCTGAGCAATTTCATTGCAATCGGTTGAGACCACGATTTCATCAAATAAACCACTGTCTTTGATAATGGCAATCGCGTGTGAAATCATGGGTTTTCCACAAAATTCCTTAATATTTTTTTTAGGAATTCGTTTGCTACCGCCTCTGGCTGGAATAATAGCGATATTCATTTATACTAGGTTCGCTTAAACAACATTAACTCTGAGTGGAAATTATCGGTGGTTTTAAACCCAAAAGGCCAAACATTGGTGGCCACTAACTCATAGTCGGGCAGCATTTTGACATAATCTTCTGAAAAAATCGGCTTTTCTACACCCACTCGATGCTGCTGACGCGTCTGCTTGCCTTCACGCATATTGCGCAATAGCACCCATTTAGATTGTAGGCGACTGACATGATCCAGATAGTTTTGCACAATATGCGGCTCCATCTCCTGAAACGAGATAAAGTTCACAAATAGATCCACCTCACCTTGCAAGGCTTCTATTTTCCACGACGGCAAAACACTGATAGGCGCTAAGCGCTCAATTTCCAATGAATCCGCTTCCACATAGCTGTCAAAACGGGTCACTTGCTCTTCACCGAAAACCTGACGCAAATAATAATCTGAGGCAAACAGTGTTGGTGGAATATCAATATCGATGTATTTAGAATCGGGCAAAACCTTTTGCGTAATCTCTCCCAATGTGCCAAACCCACCGCCAATTTCCATCACGGTGCTGATGTTCGATAAATCGGCAAATTGGTTAAAAAAGCTCAAGCCCAACAGATAGTTTAGCGCGGAACGACTATAACGCTTGCCCTCAAACTCAAACTGCTCAATAGGCTCACCCACTTGGCTTTCACTAAAGTCTAACAAGCCTTTAAACTTGCTCGAAAAATTCGCCGCTTGCAACACACGGTAATCTGCTAAAGCCGCAGATTCACCTCCTAAAAAACCATCAAAAGCAGATTGCTGTTTTGGCGTAACCTGATGCGCCTCTAATTGTGCTTGCACCGCTTGTGTCATCTCTGGCGCAAGACCATTACCAGGGTATCCATAGGTCGGCACAAAAAACATCAATGGTTGCGGCTGCGAACGAAAGCTTTGCACCCCTTCTGTGACAAACCCTTGCAAAATATCTTTGGAGGCTTCCTCCCAAAAACTCGATGGTCGATACAGCTCCGATTGCTGAGCCATCTGCTCCAATAACGCTTGTTGCATAGTTAATCCTTTTTAATTGACGACTCAGGATGCAATGGCATTTGATGCACCAGTGCATACATTTTTTGCGCAAAATCCCAATCCGCAGGCGTATCAATATCATGCACTATATGGCGCGGTAAATAATAAGGCTGAGCTTTCGGACCATGCATTGATTCACCTGTTTTATAAACTTGTGCATCACAAAAATAAAACATCCCTGCATCATAAAACGCGGGCACCAAATCTTGTGTTCGGGTCAAGGTGTATTCTGGCTGAAACGCATTGACCCCGCCGGTAGATTCTTGAAATAAGGCTCTTTGCGGTGCCGATTCAAATTCACAGACCCCAAAGCAATAGGCAAACTTCTCTTGATTCCAATTTTGATAGGCTTCTTGTAACAGCGCCGAAGAAATAAATGGATTCGCCGGATAAATACAGGTCATTTCAGTAACCGTTTCACCTTGTGCTTCAAACCACTCAATCGCATGAATCAACACAGGCGCGGTCGCTGCGGTATCGTTGGCTAAATGTTCAGGACGCACAAATGGCACTTGCGCACCATATTGCTTCGCGATTTGCATAATTTCTTCATCGTCAGTGGAAACCAAAACCGTATCAAACAACTCCGAATCTAAAGCTGCTTGTATTGGATAGGCAATGGCGGGCTTGCCGTTAAAATCTTTAATATTTTTGCGCGGTATACGTTTGGAACCACCGCGAGCTGGAATGACACAGATTTTCATAGAAACTTGCTACTTCGTTTATTGTCTATAAGAGGGATAACGGCTAGAAATACATTTGCTTGAGGCGCATTGTCTTCCTTTCCGAAACGAGAAGAGGAGTAATAACTAACATACAATTTTTCATCTTTTTCAACCATTCCCGGATAGCTGCAATCACCATAACTTGGCAGAGTCCGCCAAAGTTTTAACCGGCCGGTATTTTTATTGAGTTTATAGAGATTCGTTTTGGCGGTCCAGCGCTTAAAATTAATATAGCGGCCTGCGACAACACACTCACCGTTGGAGAGTGTAACAAGCTTGGGGCCTCCAATATGTTTAGCAAGCACTTGCCAATTCCAATTTTTTAACCGGCCGGTAGAGTTTGCCAACACAGCCTTTCCACCATTCGGCGCATCCCTCCTGCTTAAGCACCACAAATTTTCACCGTCAGATAACAAGGAGCTTTCATTCGTGAAAACCTGTAAGTCTGGGAAAAAGTCTTCCACCCATTTTTGCCAATGCAATCCATCGTCTGAGCGATACAAACAGCCATTTAAATCATTGCCACCATAACCGACGCTATAGGCTTTGCCTTGATGCCAAGTCACTGCCCAGCGCCATGTACCTTCGCTGGTTGCATCCAGAAGCGGCTGTGACCAAATGCTTTCCCCTAACTGTTGTTCCAATTTCCATGCCACAGAATACAGTCGACTTTTAGCCATCGAGTACACCGCCCATCGAATTCCCGCAGTTAGGATTAATTCATTATCTGGTCGAATACTTAATTTTGGATCTCTTAAATCTCCACCTTGCCAACTTAAACGACTATGTTCCTGCCAAGTTTTCGCATCATTAGATGACAAAACTACAATTTGACCATCCAGTGACATGTGGGTAGAACCTTCACGAAAAACACAAAACCACTGGCCATTGAAAAAGCTTAAATCGGTAAAAGCACTATGATTTTCAGACTGCCAAAGAGGGATGACTTGCATTACCCACCTTTCGCTAAAATTTGTAACACGGTTGTAATGACAAACGCCTGCTCTTGAGGCTCAAGCGTTTGGTGCAGAGGCAAACTAATCGCGTGCTGATAATAATTTTCCGCATTGGGGAAATCACCCAATTTAAAACCAAACTGTTGATAATACGGTTGAGTATGCACGGGGATATAATGCACATTCACACCGATACCTTGTGCTCGAAGCTGTTCAAACACTTCTCGACGGTTGAGTCTTTGAGGTAGTTGAATTGGAAACAGATGGAAAGAAGAATAAGAATCATCCGATTGAAACGGCAAAATCAAATCTGTGTTGGCAAAGGCTTCAAAATAGATTTTTGCCAGCTCATGACGTTTTGCAACAAATTGATCTAAATGCTGCATTTGACTTAAACCTAAAGCCGCTTGCAGCTCTGTCATTCGATAGTTAAAACCCAAATCTATTTGCTGATAATACCAAGCCCCTTCAGGCTCTTTACGCATCAAATGTTCGTCACGCGTAACACCATGACTGCGTAATTGCTGCATTTTCTCGACAAGTTTTGCATCATTTGTCGTCGCTAAACCACCCTCAGCAGTCGTAATAATTTTCACTGGATGGAAGCTAAACACCGTAATATCCGAAAACTGACAATTCCCTACCGGCCGGTCAAGATATTGACTACCGATCGCGTGCGAAGCGTCTTCGATAACTTTAAAGCCGTATTCTTGAGATAGCTGCCATATACGCTGCATATCGCACGACTGACCAGCAAAGTGGACTGGAATAACAATTTTAGGCAGGCAATCATTTGCTTTGGCTTTAATAAGTTTGTGTTCAAGCGCATCTGTACACAGATTGTATGTTTGAGGGTCAATATCAACAAAATCGACCTTAGCGCCACAGTAAAGTCCACAGTTTGCGGATGCTACAAAGGTATTGGGTGAAGTCCATAGCCAATCATCTTTGCCTAAACCCAATGCCAAACAGGCAATATGCAGTGCGGAAGTCGCACTATTGACTGCCACTCCGAACTGAGCCCCACAATAATCAGCAACCGCTTGCTCAAATGCCGGGAGCATGGGGCCTTGGGTAAGAAAGTCGGAATTTAAAACCTCAACGACTGCTTCAATGTCAGCAGCATCAATCGACTGGCGACCATAAGGAATCATTAGAACTCTTTAGCGAATTGCATTGTAGTGTTGGATTTGCTCAACACTCAAAAAATCAGGATTATCACCGGAACAGTAGGCAAAACTTTCTTCAACCAATTGCCCTTTTTCACCGAGCGCATTGCATGAATAGTCATTGCCACGAGAGGTAAAGGTAATGGTCGGTGCAATCACAAAATGATCTGCAAATTCATACGTGTGATTTGCATCGTCTTCTGGACACATGATCTCATGCAATTTTTCGCCCGGACGAATACCCACAATTTCATGTTCTCCATTTGGCAACATTGCCTGCGCCAAATCCATAATTCGAATCGAAGGGATTTTAGGAACAAATACTTCACCCCCTTCCATGCGCTCGAAATTCTTCAGAACAAAGTCAACACCCTGTTGCAAGGTAATCCAAAATCTTGTCATACGAGTGTCGGTAATCGGTAAGCGATTTGCTCCCTCATCGATCAACTTTTGAAAAAATGGTACGACCGAACCACGAGAGCCCACCACATTGCCATAACGAACCACGGAAAATTTGGTTGGGAGCTTGCCGGCAATATTATTTGCCGCCACAAATAACTTATCGGAAGCCAGTTTTGTTGCACCATACAAATTTACCGGGTTCGCCGCTTTGTCGGTCGACAAGGCAATCACTTTTTCGACTTTGTTTGCCAATGCGGCTTGAATGACATTTTCCGCACCCATAATGTTGGTCTTAATACATTCCATCGGGTTGTACTCTGCAACTGGAACGTGTTTGAGGGCCGCCGCATGAATCACAAAATCGATTCCAGCCATCGCTTGGTTTAGACGATCTGCATCACGTACATCACCAATAAAATAGCGCATTTGGGGTGAATTGAATTTCTGTTGCATCTCATACTGCTTCAGCTCATCTCGTGAGTAGATCACGATACGTTTCGGCTGATAACGCTCAAGCAGCGTTTGTACATAGCGATGCCCAAAAGAGCCCGTTCCGCCAGTAATAAGAATCGATTTATTGTCAAACATTTTATCTACATCACTTTATACTGATTTTTGTGAAAGAATATCATTACTAACGACATGTTTAATTATTTCTTTAAAGGTTTCAATGCAAATTATTTTATACGACACTGAGTTTACCGCTTGGGAAGGCTCCCAAGAACGTAATTGGAGTCTACATTGGGAATACAAAGAGATCATTCAATTCTCCGCCAAAAAACTTCATCTCACGGCCCTAAACTTTGATTTAATTGATGAATTTCATACATTTGTGAAGCCCATCAAGAATGTACAGCTTTCCAATTACATCATGGAATTAACCAAAATAAACCAAGATCAAATTGAACAAGGCCTGTCTGCGCAACAACTGTTTGCTGAAATTCATCAATTTTCCGAAAATTTTGAGGTGCCAATGTATAGTTGGGGAAATGATTTACATGTCCTTGAAGAAACCGCTCACATCCACAATATCTGTTTAAAGCACCTAAACAGTTGTGATTTAAGACCAATATTTGAACAATTTAGCATAAATACCAATGTTTCTAGTGGTCAGCTATTTAAAAACTTTGACATTGACTTGTCTATTCAAGAGCATAATGCACTTGACGACACCCTCAGCCTTTATGAGTCTCTGAAACAACTCCATAAACAAAATCCTAAAAAGCTAGTGACACTGTTTACAGATGAGATCCCTTAGATTGAAACATCACTAAGAAAAAACTTTACGATAATTCTGTTTCGCTCTAGTCACTTTTTGAACATAGTTGCGAGTTTCTTCTGAAGGATGCTGATAAATCAACCTTTGCAAGACACTTTGCTTGCTTAAGGCGTTAATTCTTTCAATCGCCAATTCTGAGCTTTTTCCAAATAATTTGATTACGGTATTCAGTCCGCCATTGTAGGAGGCGATTGCCAGTAATTCTCTTTTATCCCTGTCTTCTACATCAGCAAAATAAAATTCATCCAACAGCTGCAAATAAGCCGTACCAATACGAATATTTTCCTTAGGGTTAAACAATGCCTCTTTCGATGGCACAACATTTTTACCATCAACGTATTGGTAAACGTCCCTACCTGCCGAATTCGCTTTGATTTGCATCAGTCCAAGTGCATTAGATTTACTCACCGCCTTGGGATTAAACGCACTCTCAACTTCCATAATCGCGTAAATAAGCTCTTTATCAACCGAAAACTCACGACTAAAATGCTCTACAAAGTTAGCAAACGGAAGTTTTTTACCGGCCGGTAAAGTTTTAGATTTCGCCGCTTTCAATCCTGTTAAATCAATCAAGCTATAAAGTGGAATCGAAACTTGAACATAGGTTTTATTTTGATCCTCAACAACATTTCGATGAGTTTTAAGTAAGTTTTCAGCGTATGCATAGGCTTGAGCAGGATATCGAATGGGCTGCTTTGATGGACTTAATATACGTTGGAAATAATGCGGTTGTTCACGCAACCTAAATGGCGATTTATTTAACGTTGACTGCAACAATGCATAATTATCCATTGGATCAGGGCTGAGCATAAACCGAGCTAATAGCTGCTTCATGAAGTTTTCAGAAAATAGCGACTTTTCAAACTCAAGTACAATTTCATCTGGATACTCAACCACGACTAACGCTTGTAAAAGCTCGTCTAAACTGGGTTGAGCCGGTTTCACAATAGCTTTAGAAGCTTCTAAGTCCTGTACTTTACGGTATTCAGGTTTTGAGTCAATTGGCTTTGGTGCAATGATTTGTTCTGACTGCGCAATCCTTGATAGCGAAGTGGTTTTAAATGCAACAGGCTCATCATCTTTAAAATCTAAGGAAGCTATTTCTTGTGGAGACGAATCAGTATGAAGACTTTTTACAGACTGGTTTGGGTCAGTCGTCTTTTGAACACGATTATTTTCAGCAGATTCCTCAACGGTGGCTGTGGTGTTTTCTGAATGGACACTAAAATAAGCCGGACGTGATACATCAACAACTCCGATAGTCTGCGACGAAACGTTTTGTATGATTTGACTAGGATGAGGTTGAGAGTTATTCAGACTATTCCACTGGAAAAAATGAGAGCTATAGGCTGCCCCCACAAGCAAAACCGTTGTGAACGACAATATCCAAGGATTTAGTATGTAAGAATTTTGACTCATGCTCAGCCTCCATACTGAGCATTAGCAAATAAAAGGCCAAACAATTAACGTAAATAGTTAAATAGTGACATATCCTGAACGCGAGTGAAGACTTGTTGTGCCATCTGCAAAGCATTTTGCTGTTTAGTCAAATCAGTAATTCCTTGAACTATGTCCATATCTTCCAAGGTCATTCTGCGCTCTTCCAAAGACAGTTTAAAGATTTCACCGCCATCATATTGGGATTCGATGCGGTTTTGGCGGCCACCAATCTCAGCCCTTACTTGAGATAAGTTCTCCAATGAAGCATCCATATCCAGAATAATTTCATCTGGTGGCGCATCACCCGCTTCTAAATGTTTCTGGAATTGAACCATTACATTTAATATATTATGGTCAGGTTGATCAACTAGAGGAGTGCCCGTACCATCTACAAACTGTGTCTGGCCACCTGGAACCCCAAAAACACGTTCCCCATTATCCGTAATACGAACCCTTGAAGAATCCCCTAAATCATTTGGTGCCAAAAAGTTGTTATCATCGAAACCGATTTGTACAAAACGAGAACCATAATTGGCTTGGACATCGTAATTAGGCGAATTCTGACTCCCCACGTAAGCGTAGAAATCAGGATTATTTACATCCACAGTAAATGCTTCAGGTTCGTTAACATTACTTCCTGCAAACAATTTTTCGCCTTCTGAGTTGGTATAGTTCATCATATTACGCATCTGTTCAATAATTTGTCCGACCTCAGCAGCCGTTTGCTTTCGGTTAGCCTCATTATAAGTATCATTCGACATTTTAATCGCCAATTCACGTGCACGTTGAATGGAAGAAATACTGTCCGAAATCGCGGTTTCTTCTAACACTAATTGGCTTTTCGCATACTCACCATTCTTTGCATATTGATTAATCGTCGACATGGTTTGTTTCAATGCATTGATCTGCGTCATTGCTACAGGATCATCACTTGGCGTATTAACTCGCTTTTCCGTACTTAATTGCAGCGAAGTTTTAAGGATATCAGCCTGATGTTTTTGTATGGAGGTGACGCCTTGATTATGAAATTGATTAGTTGAAATTCTCATTATTACCCCCTTACAACACTTAGAAGTGTTTGGAACAGTGACTGCGATGTACTGATAATTTGAGCAGATGCATCATATGCTTGTTGGTATCTCAATAAATTCACCGCTTCCTCATCCAAACTGACGCCCGATAGAGAGTCTCGGCGATCAGTTAATTGCTGAAACACATTTTCTTGAGCCGTTAACTGGATTTCAGAACTCCTCACATACATTCCAACATTGGCAGACATAATTGAATACCCCCCTAATAAAGTAGAGGTTGCCTGATCATTTGCATCACTTAATAAAATTGATTTTGACTGCAAACCTGCCATATTAGCGATATTGGTATTATCACCATAGGCTGCTGCTTCAGGGGGACTAGAATTTGACAATGGAGTACCTGAAACACCTGGAGGAACAAGGCCAGTTTCAACTGGGGACTGCCCTCTCGCCGCAACCATATCAGGGTCATCAACCAACACAGCAAAATCTTCTAAAATGTCCTGATGTGGTTTCACAACAAATTTATCACCTTGACTATAAACCCCATTGTCTCCTTTAAATTCAAAGCCATCAATGAAGGTCTCTGTAGTACCGTCTCGATCAAAACTTCCCAACGCTTCATTCGTTTTTCTATCAAAGACATCAAATTGATCCGTTACAGAATTAAATCTTAACTCATACTCTCGCGGTTGCATTTGACCGATTTCTTTAATCGCTTGATCGAAATATGCTTGTTTTTCCCCATACGAATCTGGTTGAGGATTCACACTGTAAGGAGGCGTACCATTTAGCCCTGTCAGAGCAGTCGTGTCAGGGTTAAACATAATCGAAATCCCTGAACCATCGTCGCTTAAGTCGTCATTATTTGAATTGTCTAGAACCTTACCGACTAAAGGAGAGAATAAGCTCTCACCCGGGTCACCATTCAAATCCCAACCTTGGTAGTGTTGCCAGTTCATTGACGCAGTCATACCATTTAAAGTTAAACCCAAATCGTTTTGTGCTTTATCTAACATCTCACTACGAAAATCCAGAACACCACCTAGCTGACCACCTTCAATTCGATCTGAAATCATAATTTTCTGACCAGAGATATTCATATACATTTCTGTACGGTTTTCATCTCTGTAAGGACCAAGCTCTGCCGACAAATAAGTTTTTTTATTGTCGGCTAAAAGAGGCAAATCACCGCCTGACAAGAAAATGTCAACCTGACCATCCTCTTGTGGATAGGTCTTAATGTCAATATATTGACTTAACTCCAAAATCGCTTGATCTCGCTGATCCAAAAGATCATTAGGGGCTTGAGTCCCTACCGCATAAGCTCGCTCAACTTGATCGTTAATTTTTTGAACCGCATCCAACCGATCATTAATTTCAATAGTCAATGAACCAATTTGATCATTTGTTTGTTTCTGCAAGTCACCTAAAACGCTAGTTAAATTGCTAATATGCGAATCAAGATTATCCAACTCATCTAAAAACATTTGACGAGTAGCGGTTGCGGTCGGATCTGAGGAAACCTCTTGAATACTATCAAAGGCTCGCTGCATAAATTCACGAACCCCTTCATCATTCCCCGCAATAATACCTTCCAGCTGAGTAGCCAAGCTTAGCGAAGAATCATATTTTTCAACAAGCGATTGTCCACTGTAAAGTTGGCGTTGAATGTAATCTGCTTGAATACGCTCAATAGTCGAAACTTTGGAACCACCACCAAGAAATTGCATACCAACGACACTAGGAGTGTTGCTTGAAATTTCTGCGCGCTGTCGTGAATAGCCGTCAGTATCCACATTTGCAATATTATGGCTGGTCACATCCAAAGCACGCTTAAATGTATTTACCGCTTGAGTACCAATCTGTAACATGTCTGCCATAACATTCTCCTAAGTCGAGCTAACTCTCGGCTCTAAATTCTAAGTCTATTTTGAATTAACTACTTATTTTAACTTATTTCAAAAAAGGTCGAGCTTGCAGTGCATTCTGTGTCATTAACTCGGATGAAGCAGACTCTACAGAGTTAGACTCAGACTCTGCTTGTCGCTTCAATGCAATTAATTTCTCAGCTTCTTCAATTGAGTTCGCTTGAAGTCCAATCTGAGGTGCGAGCTGTTCAACAATTTTATCGGCCAACCCTAGTGAACCTTTAGAAGACAAATCTTGAGACAGTTGTTTGTCATGCCAATCCTTGAAGAAATCCGCATCTTTGCCATCTAACCAGCCATCATCAAAACTCACTTTTCTCGATTCTTTGAGAACCTGATTTAAAAACAAGGCTTCGAACTGCTCTGCAACTGGACGAAGTGCTGCACGCTCATCTTCACGTGCTTTTTGACGCAAGTCGTTCAACCCCTGAAGATTCATATAGTCTTTAGAACTGTCCACTTTTGGCTGATTTGAATTTAAACTTTCCATAATTTTCTCCCGGCCGGTAATCTTTTCAAAGGCGATTAAATAATCATTAAATCTGCTTTTAACGCCCCTGCTTGCTTCAAAGCCTCTAAAATTGCCACTAAATCACCCGGTGCAGCGCCAACTTTATTCACCGCTTGAACAATATCATTCAAAGAAACACCGCCACTGAACTTGAACATTCTAGCATCACCGGTCGCTTCCACATTCACAGTCGAATCAGGCGCAACCACGGTATCGCCATTTGCCAAGGCTCCAGGCTGACTCACACCCAAAGTTTCTGAAATCTTGACCGTCAATCCTCCATGCGTCACTGCCGCAGAACTCACTCGGACATTCTGTCCAATCACAACAGTTCCTGTTCTGGAATTCACAATAATTTTTGCGGCCTCTTCACCCGGTTCAACTTCTATATTTTCTAAAATCGATAAAAATGCAACTCTCTGATTTGGATCACGAGGAGCCATCACTTCAACCGTTTCAGCATCCAAAGCACTTGCCGAACCTTGCCCAAGCTTTTCATTAATGGCATTCACTAAATTAGTTGCGGTTGTAAAATCCGCATTTTTTAAGTTCAACGCAATGGTATTACCCAGTTGAAATCCAGTATTTACAGTACGCTCAACGGTTGCACCATCTGGAATTCGTCCAACGCTTGGCACATTAATCGTAATTCTAGAACCGTCAGAACCGCTCGCATCCAACCCGCCTACTACAAGGTTACCTTGCGCCAAAGCATACACATTTCCATCCACCCCTTTTAGTGGCGTTAATAGCAATGTTCCACCACGTAGACTTTTCGCATTCCCAAGAGAGGAAACTGTAATGTCAATTTTTTGACCTGGCTTTGAAAATGCAGGTAAATCAGCATGAACCGCAACAGCCGCAACATTCTTTGAATTAGTCGCAGTACCATCAGGGATTTTAATTCCGAATTTATTCAACATGCTCAATAAACTTTGTTCGGCAAAAGGCGTTTTATCACCAGAACCATTCAAGCCGACCACCAAGCCATAACCGACGAGTTGGTTAGAACGCACACCTGCAACATTCGCCAAGTCCTTAATGCGCTCAGCATAGGCCCAAGAACTGAATACAGTTAAAGCGATGAACACAACCCCAAATAGTCGAATTTTCATAGCATTTCTCCAGTCAAAAATTTTCATTATTATTGTAGATTAAGCATAGCACTGAACGTGCCAAACATTTCGCACTAAAATTTCAGGAAAGTGAAAAACAATACCGGCTGGTATAAATTTAAGAAAGAGTGAGGCGCTTGCTAGCTTTAGAAAAGAAAAAAACCGACATGCAAAAAGGAGATAATAAAAACATGCCGGTGTGAAAATAGTCTGATCAAAGTAGTATTTTCAAAAAACCACGATTGATTAAAACATCATTCGAAAAAAGTTAATTTTAAACAAACAAAAAGAGTGCCAAGTTATAGAACACAACTCTATAAAAACTTTCACCCTGCAAATATTAATGGCTATAATAGGCGCACTTTCCAATGACGTCTAGCAGACGTTATCACATTCGGGCCCTTAGCTCAGTTGGTTAGAGCATCCGACTCATAATCGGCAGGTCCACGGTTCAAGTCCGTGAGGGCCCACCATATAAGTCAATACCTAACATAAGTTATGATACTCACCACATTTCTTATTTCTAAATTTTGTAGCATATTTGTAGCAAATTATTAGTGTTGCAAGTTAATCGCAATGCTTATATTTTTTTCTATCTTGAGAATTGCTTTAATCTAACCCATGTAAAGAACCATAATCAGGCGTTAAACCCTCCATCACAGAACCACCCACTTTTTGCTAGCGCTTGAAACATTGCACGTTGCCATGAGTTTATATGATTTCTTTTTCTTGATTTCTCCTCTTCTACTAAGTAACTTTGAACTTCGTCAACTCCTCCTTTTTTATACAAGTCGATTAATCTGTATTTAATTTCTGAAATATAAGCACCAGTTTGTGAAGCGTAAAGGGTATTAAGTTCTAACTTAATAAAATGGTATTGAATTCGTCTGTTTAGTTCATCATCAAACTGTTGCACCTCTCTAGTAAAAAAACATACGGATGCTGGTGAGGTTTCATGTACTTCGGCAAATAACCATTGATACTGTGTGACGTCATCATAATATGGGTGAAGAGTTTGCTCTTCTTGTGTATTAGGTACATCAACAAGTTTAGTTTTATTGCACTTTTCACAAGATGGAATTAGGTTTATTGGTAATACGACTATAGATGGAAATTTAGCTTTAGGTAGAAAATGGTCCAGTTGCTCAACAGGCCTATGTCCACATAATGGACAGATGTTGTGTGGTGAACTTTGTCTGATTTCATCATAATATTTCCTACCTGGGGACTTTTTCCCGACCATTCTATTTGTATAGACTTTCTCCATTTCATCTTGTGAAACAAGATCATCAACGTTGTCACTTTCATCTATTAAATACCAAGTTCTATTTTGTGAATGCACTTCGTAGCTGTCAGCATCTAATTCAACAGTATCTGCAATAGCTTCAAAATTTGCTTTTAACTCAGAGTCTTTTACGCGGCTTATGCACGTTAAGTATACTTCTTTAGGATCTAAGTCTGGTTTAGGCAATGTTCTCATTTATTTCTATGGCCTTATTGTTCATTGGTAAGAATTAGGCTTCGTAAAACTCCTTTTGCTTCTGAACCTAATTGCCCATTAAATCTACGAAGTATCGTTTTGTAGGAAGTACTTGATTTAAGTTCTTCTAGTAATAGATTATGGTAGCCTGAGTTAGTGACTTCAAGGCCAAATATTTCGCGAGTAAGTACCCCTATATTTTCGCCAAAAGTTTCAATGTTAGGTCTTTCGGGTTTTGCTACTAAACCACTACGATTCATTTTATACACACAGTTTCTAGGAACTTCTTGCAGGATAACTGGAGAGTGGGTTGCAATGATTGCTACCCCATTTTTGTGAGATAGAAGATCCGACAAAGACCGTATGAATGCAGATAATAATGGGGGATGTAAATGTGCTTCCGGCTCATCAAGTAAAACCAATGTTTTTTCTTCAACTGTTTCAACAAGTTTCGAAATTGTGAGGAGAACGATTGCATGGCCTGAGCTGAGGCGATTGAATGTTGATTTAGCGAACTTGTCAAGAGGTTCTCCTTCAAGCTCTATAAATTCTTTACTTAATGCGAGCTCCCTAAACAAAGGGTCTGATTCCAGACTTCTTATGGCTTCAAGCCAGCGATCAGAATTATCTTTTTGTATAGTGGCTACTACACTTTTAGAAAATACATTTGTTAACATCTCCCTACTCATAGGAGTTCCCCGTTCTCCACCTCTGTTAGTGGTTCTTTTGAGTCCTATATATGAATATCTAATCCCTTCGGATTTATCTTTTTTTTCAGGTAAAGGGTCAAAGGGATCGAATGCACTGAACGCAACGGATACTACGCCTGCAAAGATGGTTTCAGGACTATCGTTACTTGAAAAACTTCCCGATTGTTTGATATTTTTTTCATCATCGACTAGCGCTTTAACCATGTTATTTAGAAGGTGGGTTTTACCGACACCGTTTCTTCCTATAAGTACATGAACGTTGCTTGGAGGATTTGACTCTGGATCAACGTGAAACTCAAGTGATAGTCCAGCAGTTTTTGGTCCTTGTAGAATTTGGTATTCAAAATGAAATTCGGTTTGAATTGATCCGCCATTTAAAATTCTTTTAAACTGGCCATTAATTGAAGTTAAGCTAATATCTCTGAGAAGAGATGTTTTGAATACGCCCTGTGTTAAAGCTAACTTTTTAATTTTTTCGTCATACACAATATCCTTTAATGATTTAAGAATGTTCTTCTTAAGCTTGGGGTTTAGTGAATTTATCTTACTATAGTATTTTTCGCTTTGTCCTAATGAAAAAAACTCATTACTCAATGAATTAAAAGTTTTATCTATATCCTTGTATATATAACCACTGGGATGATTTATATGTCCAATTTTTACAGGACCTATGTCATGCTTAAGTCCATTAGAGTCAAATACAACTAGCATAAATAGAGTTTTATATCCGAAGTCATCCCAAGTATTAGCCTTTAAGTAAGCTGTATTCGGTTTGCAACTTGGACTAATTACTCCATGCTCATTTCCAGTGTAAAGTTCAAAGGTAATTCCCATTAGATTAGATTTCCTCATATTTTGTACGTACCACTTTTAATGGAAGCCACTTAAAAGTTATGGGTTGACTAAATATATAGTAAAAATTCAATTCTATTTAATGTAGGTTAACTTAACTACTCTAATAGTTATTTTTTCTAATAATTTTTTTATATCTAATGATAATGAAAGTACAGTTATTGACAGAACTCCAAGTTAGAGTGGTTTTCGTTCCGAAAAGCCACTCGCGTCCACTTCAGAAATCTCGTAACAATCTGAGCCCCTTCAAACAAAATTCCTTTGATTGATTTTGTGGGCGTTCCATCATAATGGTTTTGCGAAACTTCGCCCGTCTCTTTATTCACTGTAAAATCATAGAGTGGCCTAGCTAATTGAGCTGCTCTTTTGACAAAAACACCGCCCATTAATCCGGTAAATTCTTGCCAATTAGATGAATCCGCAGTCACACGCAATGAATCTAAAGATTGATCTGTTTCAGTCTGAAAAGCTTTCAATCGTCTTGCTTCACGCCATACAGAAACCGAAGGCCCACCAATCTGCTGAAATTGTCTAATACCCCAACAAGAAGCCCAAGCATTTACACGCTCGGCGGCATCAATCGGATTTTCACCATATACGCCCTCTTCCAAATCACTACCATCAATATTTTTCGAAATATATTTTGCAATGTAGCCCGTTGCAGAGCCCTTCTTTGGATCAATAGTTTTAATCGTGCAGCGATGCTCAGAAGCCCCTTTTTCACCCCCGTCTTCCATCAAGGCATATTCCGTAACGATTTTTTGTAATGACTCTGATTCGCTAACGTTAACGAATAAAAGTAAATGCCAATGAGGAGTGCCATCATGATTGGGTTCCGCTACTCGAAAACCATAAATTCGGATTTGTTCACGATCTAACTTAGCCCGGATTCTTTGCCAGATACCATTTAAATAGTCTTGTGCATCAAGAGGCGTAAAGCCAGCCCATTTAGGATTAGCATCACCAGATTTACTAAATGCTCGGTGATATTTTGATGGACACGTTAACGTAATGAAAAGAGCATCATGATTTGACGCTTTCGAAATTTCTTCAAACCCACGAATTCGAACCATTAACTCTGCTTTTCGAATCTTTGGATTTGAAACACTCAAATCTGACAATTCTTTCAGAGAAAACGTATCGCCATGATCATTCATTAAAAACGTTGATGCCATCGATTCTTGATGACGAAGAAGCTGATAACGTCTTTTTTTCGCTAACCAATCACTTGCATAAATACCTTTGAATTTATTCACAGCATTCAAGTGATGGTGAACAATTTCTACATTACGAGTCAATGAACGTCTTAACTTTCTGAGCCACCACTGAGGATCACATAAACGCTTTATATTTCCTGCCTCATTTCCGTTAACGTTAACGGAAACTCCATAGGTCTTTGCATAAGACGTTAAATTATCCAAAATTTCCGTTACGTTATGTTTTGGAAATGACGCTCTGTAAATCTCGCAAAGCTCCGCTCTATCTTGGGCATAAGCTCGTAACGAGTCTTCATCATGATTCAAATTCATTAACGAAGGTTTAATGTCAATTTTTTGGCTAATCTGTTCTTCAAAATGCAAAAGAAATAAATTAGCCTCTCTTCTACCCTTAATCTTCTGGTATTCCTTAATAAGCATCTGCTGAATTTCTAACGGATAAACCGACAGCTTTTTCATTACGAAATCACGATCATCAAAAAGCACAGAAGATAAATTAATAGCAGACATCATTTCTTATCTCCCGGGAAAATTTTCGGAAATAACCGGAATATATTTTTCCCACCTCATTCCAAAAGAATGAAATGTTTCATATTTCAACTTTCCATCCCGGAAAAGACGATTAATTACCGGTTCAATTCCAGAAACAGGGCAATTCTCAACCCCGGAAAACTTTCCAAAAGCTGGTCCAGGTTCTGAGCACCTTTCAATACAATTTCCTTGCATCAACCAATCTAAAAGTTGGGTTTTTCGAGTTTTTAAATTATCCACCGGAAACCACCGGAAAATTACCGGAAAGATGCTTCCGGAAACTTTCAAGCCAATTATCCAAATCATCTTTGAGATAACGAATAGATCTACCAATTTTAATAAATGGTGGTGCTGGAGTTCTTCCGGAACGATTCCCCTCCATTCTTGACTGACGAAGAAAAGAACGGCTCATTCCGATATATTGAGACGCTTCAATTTCTGTTAAAGCGCGTGATGTGTTTTGAATTGTCATCTTTGTGTACCTCTGTTGTTTCCAAGGCACACATTAGCGTCACATTTTTTAATATGACGCTAGCGATGACGCAAATGATGATGTTTTATTTCAAAGGTATCGATAAGAGTTTCAATAGAGCTTTATGTACTATGAAAATAGGTATTTCAAGCGCATTGATAATTATTATTCTTGCGTCTTTAATATGTGAGGAAAATACAAATTCTGACTGTGCTATTTGTTTATCAACAATGACTAAGACACTAGAAAACAAAAAGCTAAAGGCGACCGGTAATAAAAATGACGTTGAAAGAGTAAGTAGAGTGTCTATGGATTGTTGTGTTTTATCTTTATCTATAAAGGTCATCCAAATTATGCCAGCCACGATAATTAAAAAAACCTTGATTGATTGAACTAGAAGTTTGTCATCTTCATTTGAACAGTTTTTTTGAATGAAGTGAACGGTAAGAGTTGTAAATAATGTTAGTGCTATAGCAGTCATAATTTTTGAGTAGTCACTGCCAAAGTTTTGCTCAATATAAAAACTGTTCAGGAAAATGATCGATACAAATACCAATGTAGTTAGTGTAAGTCTCAGAAAATGTTTATTTTTTAGCTTGGTCGATTTAATTAAAGGTAAAAGGCCGTGAAGAACAGATACAAAGAAACCAGTAAATATTTGAATCATGAAGATTATAGATAGCAGATTAACTAGTGTTTTAAAAGGATGAAAGGCAAGAATTGACAGGAACAAAAAGATAAATATTCCAAACGTATTAACCATGAACAGGAGCGCAACATTAGATATAAGCTTATCTAAGCTGTAAAAGTTTTTTTCTGGAGGTCTTTTGTAGTAAAAAAACATTACAAATGGAGTTAGTATCGATAATGAAAAGATGATATCAAGCTCTTTATTGTCAGTAATAAAGGTAAGACTGTATGCAAATGCTAATACAAATAAAGCAAATAGGAATGACCAGAGAAAAACAATTTTGTTTACCCAAATAGAATGCCAAAATCCTAAGTCAGAGCTATTTGAGTCCATGTTCTTTCTTTAAGTTTGAAAGTTTATTTTTGAAACCAGCTCTAGAAATAGTTTTTTCTTGGCTTGTTCTATCATTGCGCCATATTATTTGGGTTTGTGAGATTTCTTCTAGAATTCCATCTTCGTCATATTGCCGATCAAAAATCTCTTTTTTAGATTCTTTACGAAGGGTATTCCATATATGATCTGAGCGTCCTGGACTCTTTTTAGCTACTTTGATAATTACTTCATCTAAAGCACTAATTGCTTGTTTCTTTTGCTCATGTATATTTTCAATTGTAGATTGTTCTATATGTTCAGACTTTAAAAGCTTTAAAACTTCCGATTTACTGAAGCGGAAGTTACGAACTTCAATTTTTAAACTGGAAATTGAAACTGAATTATCAAATTCTTGTAAAGATTCACCAATTTGCTTTTTCCCATTCTCAAAATTTTCAGAATCCCCAGAATATGCATAAACTGCGCCATTAATCAGATCTAAAAAAGGTTTCATAGCCTTTGTTTGTGGTGATATTTCCGAACATGCATAAAAACTTGAAATAGGGGCTGATTCCAGATAAATATGATTTGTAAAAGAATTATTTGGGTAAGTAATATCAGGAGGGTTTTTATCCCAGTTTTTGACTAGATTTGGCTCCATAATCAATGCAAATTGAACATAAATTTTTTTATTTTCTTCAATCAACGTTATGGCTTTCACATTAGATATTTTGATAATACCTTCATATTTAAACCGGCCTAATGTACTGTTTTTAGTGTTTGTATTTAACTTCCTAACACCGACGAAATCTTGTCTAGGGCACCATGCATAAGCGTTGATTTGATTAGTTCTAATTAATTCGATGATATCGAATTTGGAAAGCCCACTAACTGAATGGGATTCTTCGAAATGAAGGTATTCTCTAGTTTCAAGCATTTTATGTAATGTAAGTATTATTGTTTATATTAATTTATATAGTATAAAGACGATATCTTAATTTTGAAAACGGCATTTGAGAAAAAAGACGTGTATTCATTCATCCCAAACGCAAGCTTGTTGCTTTATGACGTTTTTGATTTACCACACTGGAATAATTATAAAAGCGAACTTCCTGTTGCGCCTGATACCTACAGAAAAATGCTAAATGGAGTTGATGTCTCACAGGGATCAAAAAATAAGATACTTGATTTTTACTCATGCGAAACAAATCTAGACCCAGCTAATGTGTTTAAATATTGGAAGCAAGGAGGGTATTTACATCAAAGCCAATTGAAAGGTTTCATTGATGGGATGCGTTTAACTTATTCAGAGCCTAAAAAAAGTTTTTTTCTGGATCAATTAGAAAAACTTTTAGATATAGATATTCAAATTAGCCATTTATGCAATGAAGAAAAAAATGAAAAAACTCGCCATCAAATATTTTGGCAATCGAATTTAGCAAAGCTGTTATTTATGCCTCTGGATCTTAAGAAGGCACCTTCTAAAGAGCATCATGAACAATTTATTGCTTATGGGAAGTTTTCATTGATTATGTATTTTATTGCCGCTTATGAGGTGGCTTTGAGAAATAAATATTCTATTGATTTTCATGATAACAAATCTTTGGTTAATACCCAGTTACCAAAATTTGTTGATTCTGGTATTGATTGGCCAATCAAAAATGTGACAAGGTTTTGGCAAAACACCTTCAATATATCATCGGTGGAAAAATTAGCTGCTTCGATTCCTATAAGTGAAGATGTGGATATTGAACATAAAAAGAGAAGGCTTGAATTTTGGCGTTCTGGAGAGAGAAACCCAAATATTGATCCGAAAAGTACTTTGGTTTGGGTTGAAGCGTTTTGCAGAGATTCTTCAGCAGTTTATAAAGAGTCTGTTAGGTTTAATGTGGCAACAATTTTGCAGAGGTTTGCTAAACAAATGTACCCAGATTTGTTTCCTCCTAAAGTTAACTCTAATATCATTGAGTTTGAGAGCATAAGTAAAAAACAGAAAATGCAGCAAGTTGAAAAGTTGTTTCAAATATATAAACATCATTACCAAAGTAACATGAATGATTTTCGGCAATGTAATTAACAAGCTAAGGTGGTGGGTTGCTGAATCTTATTAATGGGAAAGCTACAAATATGTTTTGGTAGCTTTCCCTTTATGTTTTTTAAGGGGTTAGTTTAGAGACTTAGTCATCTCCAATATAGCTGTCATTGTTTGGGTTGAGGGCATCTGCCCAATCGCCTATGTCGGCATCATTGTTAGGGTTGTTGATATCTGACTAGATGTCTAACCCGTCTTGATTCATATCGTCTGTGTTGGGATTGCTCATCTTTTACCTCCTTTGTAGTTTGGGTTCTTTTGCTTTCCTCGGTTTCCCTGTCCTTGATCAAATTGACGATTAGTTCCCGAAGTACCTTTGTTTCTATTTCGTTGGTTTGTTTGGTTATCAGATGGTTTCATTTTTTTCATGGTAGTTTCCTGTTATTAATTAGCTTTGATGCTGTTTTTAAGATTTCCCCCTTACTTAAGGAGGTGAATCCATTATGAATAAAGGGAATAGGTGAGGACAGTGAACAGCAAAACTAAAACAAAGTATTTTTGTAATTTTTGAGCGGAAGCTAAGAGAATAAACCTACCCTATTAGATTAACTGCCGCCGCTTTATGCTCCGGTGCTAGATGGGCATAACGTAACGTCATTTTTAAATCTGAATGGCCCAATAATTCACGAACGGTATTCAGGTCAACACCAGCCATAACCAGCTTGCTTGCAAAGTGATGACGAAGATCATGAAAGCGAAACCCTTCGATTTCCGCATCTTTCAAAATCGCTGAAAACCCTTTTTTGATGTCTTTAAAAGGAATTCCCGGCTCTGACTCGAAAACAAACTTCTTATTTTTCGTTGATTTCAAAATTTCACTGAGCGTTTCAAACGCTTCACCATTTAACGGAATATGACGAGATTTCTTTGATTTGCTGTTTTCACTTGTTACTGTCAAATTTCTGTTCAGTAAATCTACCTGTTCCCATTCAAGAGAAAGTATTTCCCCTTTTCGCATTCCTGTATTCATTACCAATAAAACAATTGGCTCAACATGATCCGCAAAACGCAACGCTGTTAAAGACGGCATCAATTCATAACCACGAGCTTCCCGAAATTGATTCGCACTCTCTCGACCCTGTTTAATTTCCTCATCGCGATCTCTAAGTGCCTTACGTAATCTAGCTTCTTCTTGAATTGAAAGGTAGCGAACAACCGTATTATCTTTTTTAATCGCTTTTACTTTGTTGAGGTCGTGCTTTTCAATCACGCCCCAATCGACTGCACGTGACAAAGCCCCCTTTAATGTATTCAGGTAGTAATTGATTGTTGTGGGAGAAAGACCTTCTTTTAATTTTCGGTTACGCCATTTCTCAATTTGAAATGGCGTGATCTTATCTATATCAAAATCCATAAACTCTTTAAAACTTGAGTTCAATTCACGATAAATCTTATTTGCCGTTTTAGGGTTTCGAGATTCCAGAAATGGAAGATAGTTTTCAGAAATATAACGATCAAGTCGAAGATGGTAGCGACGCTTGGCTTCTTCTTTGGCTTGTTTTTTACCGGCTTGAATATCAACGCCTTTCGTAACATCAGCCGCTTTTTGCTTTGCTAGGTCTCTCGCTTGAACAGCAGTTAATTCATTTCCGGTTCCAAGTTTAAAATTAGCTTGCTGACCATTTAGGCGGTAATAGAAATAATAGGTGATGCGACCCGTTTTTGAGATACGAGCGTGAAAACCCGGAATCTCCGAATCATTGATTCGCTCAACATCTGGCGTTAAGCTTTTTATAGAGGAAATTGTGATCTTTTGTTTTATCGCCATAGTCGTATATGTAGCATATTTGTAGCAAACTCATTATACTTTGACGAATTTCAGCGAACAAGCACGAACAACCATTAAAAACATAAATCATTGATTTTTATTGATTATTTGTATTTTACTGTTCACTGTTGTTTATTGGAATTTAGCTCCTGATGCTACTCATAATCGGCAGGTCCACGGTTCAAGTCCGTGAGGGCCCACCATCAATTACTCAGTAAATTACAAAAAAATCTAAAACTTATATAATATTTCAATTATGTTTCGGTGAAATGCCCGTGTATCCGCCCGGAGCGAAAATATAATCAAAATTATTTACTAACGCACAATAACTTCACACCTCTCTTTCATCTGTTGCGATATTAATTACTTGCCCAAATTTAATCCATCCAGTAATAAATCAATAAACTTTCCAATAAAAACATACTGACATAAAGTTGACGCTGCCTTTTAAAACTAAAAAGTAGGCTGTGTAATAAATTTAACTGTTACAAGCAACCCGACCCACATCATTTAACCTCATGGCTAACAGAATCACTATTCCGAACACTGCACAATTACTTGATTAAAACAGCCTTCTAAAAATCTTAATTAAAAAAGGGAGCAATTTGCTCCCTTATTGGAAAACGATGATGCTTTTTTAAATAAGCATAGTCATTACTAATTCGGGTTCGTTCCCGCCCAGTTAATCGTAAAGCTGTCACTAATGGTGTCACTGCCTGCATCGTCCAAGAAGCTGATTTGTACTTGGTAGTCTTCGGTGACTTGTGTCGACGCAACACTCTGGAACTGTAACGCTTTATCCATCAGTGCCATATCTCCGGTGTTCCACAGGATCTGATACTGTCCTTGATAAGGTTCATGGTCTTG
>Ga0193952_1000075_pt1 | contig 41925 bp, 41 predicted proteins | sample BB_3_MG_FD_140368 | JGI IMG/M metagenome (GOLD analysis project Ga0193952, IMG submission 140368) | Microbial mat bacterial communities from the Broadkill River, Lewes, Delaware, United States - BB_3_MG | ecosystem: Environmental > Aquatic > Freshwater > River > Microbial mats | place: USA... | reverse complement strand
TTTACAAAAGATAAAATTCTCTCTTTCACAAATTTATTTATCTGAATCTTTGTACTCAAAGAGTCTTAAGTATTCAAAACAATTATTAAATACAAAAGCTGTAAAACAAAGTGTATTAGTTGAAAATATTGCTCTTGCTTATTATTACAATAAACAATATTCAAAAGCTGTTCCTTTCATAAAAAGAGTGATTAAACAAAAGAAAAAAAAAGAAGAATGGTATAGAATGCTTTATTCTTCATATATTGAGTCAAAAAACTATAATGGAGCTATTACTACATTAAAATCATTAGTGAAAAAGTATAGTTCTAAAGAAGAGTATTGGATGCAATTAATTTCAATATATCAAACAACTAAAAGATATAAGAAATCTTTAGCAACATTGGAATTAGCTTACAAAAAGAATGTTGTTAATAAAGCAAAAAACTTAATGTATTTTGTAAATATTCTACTTCAAAATAAAATTTATAATAAGTCTGGATTGATTATGAAAGATGCAATAAATAGAAATATTATTGCTAATAATCAAAAGAATTTCAACATCTTAATATCTTGTTTTTTAAATGCGAAAAATTATAAGGAAGCTATTCCAAGATTAAGAAACTCAAAATTTGCATTTACTGATAAGTATAAACTTATTCTAGGAAATATCTATTTTAATAGTAGTAAATATAAAAAAGCAATAAATGTATTAAAAAACTATAAGTTTAGAAAAAATACAAAATTCGATGGACAAAGGTATACACTACTTGCACTTAGTGCCCATGAATTAAAAAATAAAAAAGAGACTGTAAGATATCTAAAAAAAGCCTCTTTAAATAGTTATGAAAAAAGAAGAGCTAGAAGCTTAGCAAGAGATTTAGGTTATAAAATCTAAATCTTTTTGTTAAAAGAATTTTTATTAAGTATATGTCTTTAAATTTAAATTCATATACGTATTAAGAATTTTTTCAAATATGTCCGTAGATCTATTAAATATTTGTTGCGATTTGTTTACTAGGTCTACACTCCTAAAAGATTCGCAGATTAAAACATCTGCTTGTCTTGATGAATAATTCCAATATCAATTATCTATATTAGTAAAGTTATAATTGAAAAAACTTAAGAGAGTTCAATGACACTAGACCAAATACAAATTAATAAAACTGCCATTATAAAAGAAATAAATGCCCAAGGTATGCTACTTCAAAAACTTTATGATATGGGATTTATTGAAGGAAATAAAATAAAAATGATTAGAAAATCTCCCCTTCAAGATCCTATTGAGGTAGAAATTTTATCTTACCATATAAGCTTAAGAATTCAAGAAGCACAAAGTATTAAGGTTTCTTATGAATAACATACAAGTAGCACTTGTAGGACAACCTAACTGTGGTAAATCTACTATTTTTAACATGCTTACAAATATAAAACAACATATTGCAAATTATCCAGGTGTAACCATAGATAAAAAAAGTGGAACTTTTAATTATAATAACTCAAAAATTGAAGTTATTGATTTACCAGGAACTTACTCTTTTTCTTCATATTCAGTTGAAGAAAAAATTACTAGAGATTATATTTTAAATAAAGATACAGATATTATTATCAATGCTGTTGATGCCTCAAACCTAAGAAAAAATCTATACTTAACAATGCAACTTTTTGATATGCATAAACCAATGATTCTGACATTTAACATGATGGATGTTGCAAAACAGAATGGATTAGAGTTTGATTTAAAAAAATTAGAAAAACTAACTAACTCAAAAATCATTCAAACTGTTGCAGCAAAAAAAGAAGGTTTATCTGATATAAAAGATTCAATTATTGAAGTAAAAAAAGATAAATTAAAATATATATCAAATGCCTTAGATTATAAGTACTTACAAAAATATATAGATTTAGTAAAAGAATTAATTGACAATGATTCTTTTGATGTATCAAGACATTATATTAGTGTTAAACTATTTGAGAATGACCAACAAGTTATTGAAAATATTAAAAAAATCAATCCTAATGCAAATAAAATATTAGACTATGTACAAGATTTAAAAAATGAATTTAAAGAAGAATTTAATATCTCAACTGAGCAATATATTGTAAAAATTAGATATGAAAAAGCTGATGAATTTGTAAAAGCTTGTACTGTAAAAAGTAAAAAACAAAATAGAACTTTAAGTGATAAAGTAGATTCTATAGTTTTAAATAAATACTTAGCTTTACCAATTTTAGGTCTTATTATTTTTACCTTATATCAACTATCTATTGTATATGGATATGAACTAACCAATATAACATGGCCTATTCTAGCTTGGCTAAAAACTACAGTTATTTCATTTTTCCCAGCCCAGAATATTGATTCTATTCCTTATCTAACTCAATTTGCAACATGGATGATGAATAGTATAAATGCATTATTAAACTATCTTCCGATATTTCTTATTTTATTTTTTCTTATTGCACTATTAGAAGACGTTGGGTATATGCCAAGAATGGCATTTATCTTAGATAAATTGTTTGTAAAATTTGGATTACATGGAGAATCTACTTTACCCTTAGTTTTAAGTGGAATTTTTGCAGGAGGTTGTGCAGTACCGGGGGTTATGGCAACAAAAGGAATGAATGACAAAAGAGCTCAAATGGCTACAATGCTTACTGTTCCTTTAATGAACTGCCTAGCTAAAATTCCATTTTTCACATTAATACTTGCTGCATTTTTTAAAGAAGATATGGCAATTATGATGTTTTTAATATCAACTATTACAATTTTCGTAGCCTTATTAGTATCAAAACTTTTAACTCTTAGTGTATTAAAAAGCCATGAAACAACTCCTTTTATTATGGAACTTCCTTCATATCATATTCCTACATTAAGAGGTTTATTAACAAAGGTATTTGATAGAATTTGGTTATATCTTAAAAAAATTGTAACTATAGTAGCAGCAGTTGCAGTTGTACTATTTGTACTTATTCAATTTCCTGGAATAAGTAAAGAAAAACAAGTTATATTTAATAGTAAAGCTGAAGATATGCAAAAGAAGTTTTATACAAGTATACAAGATAATAAATACTATTCACATCTTGATGAAAAAACAGAATTAAAAGACTTTATTAACTACTACAATAATTATAAATCCCAAAGAATGAACACAACAGATGCTAAAACAGCAAAAAAAATAGACTTAGTATTTAAAGAAAAAAATGAACTTTTCTTTTTATTCTCAAAACCTAAAAGAAACAAAGAAGCTAGAAAAATAAATAAAGCCTTTAAAAAACTTATTAGAACTAGAAAAGCTTTATTTAGAGAAGTTAAAAATGAGAAAGTTGAAAATTCTGCATTAGGAAGCATGGGTAAATTTTTTGTTCCAGTTACACAATATGCTGGGTTTGATTGGAAAATCAATGTTGCGTTTTTAAGTTCATTTGCTGCAAGGGAAAGTTCAGTTGCAACACTAGGAGCATTATATGAAGGTAACAAAGATACCTTTGAGAGTAATTCAATAGCAAGCACAGGAGGATATAGTTCTTTAGGTGCTGTTGCTATTATGATTTTCATGGCATTAACTCCACCTTGTATTGCAACTATGATTATGATTAAAGTTCAGACAAACTCATATAAATGGATGGCCTTTGCAATATCTTATCCTATGATTTTAGGGCTTTTATCTGCAATTTTTATATTTCAAATAGGGAATATTCTAAATCTTACAGGAGTTGATGCAATGATTTATTTCTATATTTTTGTTGTAACAATAACAATGCTTGTATCTTTAATACCAAATTATAAAAAGGAAAAAATATGTTAAAAAAAGCGTTAATAGTATCAGCCTTACTAATTTCTAGTGCAAATGCACATACAGCCGTTATGTCTTGCTTTGATAATGGAGATGGAACAATTACTTGTGAAGGTGGTTTTTCTGATGGTTCAAGTGGGAGTGGCATATCTATGTATATAAAACAAAATGATCGAAAAATAGTTCAAGGTCAAATGAATGAAGATAGTGAATTTACATTTAATAAACCAAAGGGTAAATATTCAGTTCATTTTGATGCAGGGAAAGGTCACGTTGTTAGCATAAAAGGAAAGGACATCGTTGAATAATGAATACTGAAGAATTGATTTTTACAATTACAATATTTATTTTAGCCTTATTATATATTTATAAATCTTTATTTAAAAAGAACTCTTGTGGGAGTTCTTGCGGTTGTGCATCTAGCAATAAAGCGCCAAAGAAAATAAAGGAAGATAATGCAAAATGTTGTGGAAGTTAAAAACCTAAGTCACTATTATGGAAATAAAAAGATTTATGAAAATTTAAACTTTGAAATTCAAAGGGGAAAAGTAGTAGGTCTTCTTGGAAAAAATGGTGTTGGAAAAACAACACTTATTAATATTCTAATGGGTTTTTTGAAACCTAAAAGTGGTCAATGCCTTATTTTTGGAGAAAATTCTCATAACTTAAGTGAAAACAGTAGAAAAAGAATTGGACTACTTCACGAAGGTCATCAAACTTTTGAGTTTATGACTATTGAACAAATAGAAAAATTCTATTCATCTTTTTATGAAAACTGGGATAAGGAAGTTTATTATGATTTAATAGAACTTCTAAATCTTCCTTTAAATCATAAAATCTCAAATATGTCCTATGGACAAAGATCCCAAGTAGTATTAGGTTTAATCTTTGCACAAAATCCAGATTTACTTGTATTAGATGATTACTCTATGGGTTTAGATGCGGGATACAGAAGGTTGTTTCTTGACTACTTACATGACTTCGTAAAAGATAAAGGAAAAACTGTATTTGTAAGTTCACATATAGTTCAAGATCTTGAAGATTTAATTGATGAAATTATTCTTTTAAATAGAGGTGGAGAAATCATAAAAACTGATCTACCTGAACTTTTAAATAGTTTTAATTCTTATACTTTAGATTTTAACCTACCTAAAGAAGTTAAAATAAAAGAGATTGAACAAAGCTTAAAAAATGAGACAATTAAAAATATTGAAATCAAAAAAAAATCCATAAGATTATACTCATACAAAAATAAAGAGATTGTTCTAAAAAATTTACAAAAATCCCATAAGATATTCAAAGATATTAATATCCAAAATATCTCAAAAAGAAATTTAACACTAGAAGATGCCTTTATTGGTTTAATGGGGAGATACTAATGTTTAAAGCAATACTTTTTAAAGAACTTTTAAAGATTAGATCTATTTATTTTCTCCTGATCTTTTTACTTTTTACAGTTTTGATTTTCTTATATTTTGACATAATAAAAAGTTTTCATGCAATTGAACCACACAGTATGTTATGGTACGAAGCTGTATTTATTGGAAATATTTATTATGAAGTTCTCAAGTTTTTTCCTACATTATGTGCTATTACTATTGCATTAGCACAATTTTTACCAGAAATTCATAGAAAAAAGTTTAGGATTCCACTTCATTTACCAATAAATCAAAATAAAATGGTGCTTTTATATTTACTAGTTGGATTGAGTTTATTAACAATAATAAATATACTGTATCTAAGTGGCTTGTACTTAACATCTTCTACTTTTTATCCAGATATTATTACTAACTCTTCAATAATAAATTCAATGACATGGATTCTTGCTTCATATATAATTTATAATGCCATTGCAGCAATAATGATAGAACCTTATTTAAAAAGAAAAAGTTTTATTTTTATTCTTTTTTTATTAATTTCATCTATGCTTTTTATAAACCAAGAGTATGAAGCATATAACAATGTATTTTTATTTTATACTTGTATATTTTTTTTAAGCTTTTCCGTAGCCCTTTTATCTTTATATAGATTCAAAAATGGGAATATTTCTCTAGAAAAAAATCATACTCTTATTTCAAAGTTTGCAATCTTTGTGCTTATATTATTATCCTTTTTTACTCTTAGTTTTTATCTACCAAAAATATATAAAGACTTAGTAAGTGATGATTCTTTATCAACTTATGTTTTTTATTCAAATAAAGACAAAAAGTTTGTTTATAAAAAACATTTTGGAGAGCATAATTTTACATATAAAGATAATTTAGGAAACAATCTTGAAGCAAAAGAGTTCGAAGAGAGTCTTCCTTTTGTTTATTGGAGAAATTTAGATATTCAAAAAAAACTTCCTGTTACTATAGATAACATAGTCTATGATAAAAGAACAATTAAAAAAGCTAGGCAAAGTTTCAAGTTTGATTATAGAGATTTTAAACAAAATCATAAACAAATAAAGTTTTATCCTTTATTTAATCCAAATAGTAAAATAGGAATGATTCCTTTTCCTAATTTAATGTTTACTCTAAAAAATGATTTCAGTGTTTATAATTCAGAAAGTAATAAAGTAGATAGAGTTTTAAGTAAAGAATATACAAATATTTTAAAAAAGAACAACTTTTCCTTTCCTGCAAAAATAATAGCTGGGAAAACTACAAATATTAAGCCTCTTGATGAAGGATATTTTATTCTAGATTCTAAAAAGAATCTATTTCATATGAAATTAAGTGATGACAAAATGTATATTAAAAAGATCATTTATGACAAAAATATTCAAATAAAATATATAAAAATAAGTGAAAATAGAAAAAAAGAGTTTTATGGAATTGTATTAGATAGTAAAGATAGAGTATATGTAATATCCTATGATAATTACAATTTTATCAAATTACCTATAGAAAATTTTTACTCTAAAAATATGAAGCTTGAGATTTATGCAAATCCAATTAATAAACTTATTAGATATGAAAACAATAAAGAAACATATGCTGTAGTATTAGATAAAGAATTCAATTTTATTGATAAATATAAAATTGATATTCCACAAATAAACTCAATCTATACAGATATTTATACTTCAATTTTTCCTTTTATTATTAGTAAAAACAATTATAAAAAATATGAAGAATATAGTTTAGTATTTAATTCATATAAAGGATTTATATTAGGTTTTATTTTTGCATTTATTTATTTTATTTTTAATAGAAAAAAAGATCTTTTACAAATACTTATTAAATCAATTTTATTAGCTATTGGTGGTATTTATACCTTACTTATTATCACTTTTTTATAAAGGAAAAAGATGAAACAACAACTAAAATTAATTTTTATATCATTAGTATTTTTTAACACAAATATCTATGCTCATTTTCAAATGCTCTATACACCTGAATTAGCCCTAGAAAAAGGCCAAAGTATACAAGTAAAACAAGTTTTCACTCATCCTTTTGAGGATAAATATACACTTAATATGGGTAAACAGCATGATAAAAAAGAGTTTAAAGAAGTGGATGAATTTTATGTAATAAACAGAAAGAAAAAAACTGATTTAAAAAAATCTCTTAAAGCTATAAGTTTTAAAGGAAATGTAAATAGCGGACAAGCCTACTCATTAAAATATAAAGCACGAAAAATGGGTGACCATATTATGGTTTTAAAAGCAGCGCCATTTTATGAAGAAAATCAAGATATCTATATTCAACAAATAGTAAAAACAATAGTTAACGTAGCAGCAGCTCCAACAAATTGGGATAGTGATTTAAATTTAGATGCAGAGATAATTCCACTAGTAAAACCATATGCAATATGGGAAGGAAGTAACTTTACAGGTATTGTAAAAGCACAAGGAAAAGCAATTCCTTATGCAAAAGTTGATATTACTTACTTAAATAGAGATATAAATATTAACAACAATTCTATGGGAAAAGATAAAATAAAAGCTCCTAATAAAGTTTTTATAACCCTATCAATAAAAGCAAATAAAAATGGTGAATTTAACTTTACTATTCCAAAAGCTGGATTTTGGGGATTTGCAGCACAAGACTTAAACAAAAACAAAACTTATAAGGGCAAAAAATTAAAACAAGATGCCCTTATTTGGGTTCAAGCAAAAGCAATGAGTGAAATAAAATAGACAAGAAATTCTTTTCTTGTCATGAAGCATTTTTTGTTAAGTACCATCTCATCAACTCTTAATTATAATTATCAAAATCATCAAGGATTATATTTATGTTTTTACTAAAAGTATATAAACACCTTTCAACTCCTGAGCAAAGTGGCAAAAAAATAGGATTATTTAGAGTTTTATCTTCAATTTTTGGAGGATTACTTGCTGCTTATTTAGGAATGACTCTTTTAGTATTTATAATACCAGGAAGTGCTGGCGAATCAATTATTGTGCCTTTAATGTTTAATACTTTAGTTTGGGCATGTTTTGCACTATGGATAGTTGTAGCACCTACAAAATTAAGTGCATTGCTTAGATTTTTTATTCCCTCATTAATATTTTCTATATGTTTAATCATTTTATTTTAAAGAACTAACCTATGTCAACAAAAAAATCAACTCTTTTTAAACAAAGACTTCAAAGAATTCATGTTTCAACAGGAATTACTTTTTCACTATTAATGTATATTGCTATCTTTTTTGGAATATTTGCGATTATGCTTCCATATATTCAAGTATGGGAAAAACCATCAAGACACTTTCAAGCAGCAGATATTACAAAAATTAACTATTCTGCAATGATTGATCCGGTTATTTCAAACCCTGATTATCCAAGGAATAATATCATAGTTACTCTACCTGGATATATGAATGACCCTGCATTAAGAATCTCTCATCAGTTTACAGAAGCAACAGTTTTTAATCCCAAAACTGAAGAAAAACTAGACCATGAAGGAGATAGATCTAAACTTGCAAGATTTTTAAATGGTATGCATTATGGACATCCTTTAAAAGAAATTGGCTACACAATCTTTGGACTTACTGCAGTTGCAATAATGTTCTTAATTATTGGAGGTTTAATTTTAGTTAATATCTTCAAATATAAAAATACAGGTAAAAACCAACAAAGTAAATTTTCAACATACCATAGAAAAATATTCACTTGGGTTTTCCCTCCTTTTATTATAGTTACACTAACAGGTGCACTTATGTGCATTGGATATACTGGTTCTGGACCTATGACTTTTATAGCAAGTAAGGGAGAAACATCTGTAATACAAAAAATTACAAATCCTATTTTACTTCCTAAAGAAAAAGCAATAGAAAAGAAAAATGATACAGTAGCAATGCTTCCTATTAGTGAATTAATAAAAAAAGCACAAAATCTAAACCCAGAAGTTACTTTAGAAAAGTTAACATTAATTAACTGGAAAGATTCAAGTGCAAGAATAAAACTTGAAGGATACAATCCTTATTACCAATTTTTAAATGGGATTTATAATAAACCAACTCTTACCTTAAATGCAGTAGATGGAACTATCATTTCTAATATAAAAGTTATGGATAGACACTGGAATGTATTAGTTTCTGATGCTACGTATTTCTTACATCTTTTATTTGGTGTTGATGTAACTACAAGATTTCTAATTGCCATGCTTATGATTTCAGCTTGCTTTGCAATTGCTTTTGGAGTAATGTTATGGTTAGAAAAGAAAGCTAAAAAATTTGAAGGTAAAATTCCTTTTTATCATGGAATGGGGAGAGTATCCTTAGCTATTATGATAGGAGTTATTCCTTCTACTGCACTTTTATTTAATCTACAATGGCTACTACCAATTACTCTAGAAGATAGACTAATTTGGCAACAAGGTCTATTTTATAATATGTGGTTAGGAACACTATTTTGGGCCTTTTATAGAATCAATTCATATAAAGCAGCAAAAGAGTTATTATTTTTAGGAGGACTTTTATTTACCCTTGCTCCTATATTGCATTCATTTATTTCAGGATTTAGTCCTATTGACTTATATACGCAAGGAATGATTACTATTCTAAGTGTTGATATAAGCTTATTTATACTTGGTTCCTTATTGTTACTAGTATCAAATAAGCTGCCAAATAATAGAGAAGAAGCAAAACAATTCTGGAATAAAAAAACTCAAAAGGCACAAGCATGAAAAAAAGATTTATATTAGGTTTTATATTTTTACTAACTTTACCTTCAATTATATATGCTCATACACTTTTACTAAATGTATTTGATAATGAAGACAATACTATTACAGTTGAAGGTGTATTTAACACTGGTCAATTAGCAAATGGAGCTCAAATTAGACTTGAGTCTTTACTAAGTGGTAAAGTATTGTATAAAAAGCGATTACCAGATGAGAGTGAATTAACTATAGCAATTCCTAATGAAGCATATCAAATTGTTTTAGATGGAGGGCCAGGTCACCAGATTATTCAAAATGGTCCAGCACCAAAAAATGGATTTATCAAAGAAGTTAAAACAGATAAAAAAGTAGAATTATCACAACCAAGACAAGGGAATAAACAATGGGGAACAGCTTTAATCGTTACTATAGCCTTAGCTTTTGCTCTTTTATTTTTAACTATTTTTATATCATTTAAAAATACAAATAAACTAATGCTTGAGTTACAAAAGGATTTTAAATAAACTCCTAATCACCAGAACTTAATTTATATCCTGTTTTAGATAGATTTTTAATAACATTAGAAGGAAGTTTTTTTCTTAAACCCTTCACGAGTGTTCTTAAAGATGTATCTGTCATAATATTGTCTTGCCATACCTCATCTTGAATTAGATCATATCTTACGACATTAGGATTATGCTTATATAATAAATATAAAAAATCTGCCTCATACTTAGTTAATATAATATTTTTATCCGCCAAGATTAGTTGGCTATTTTGCAGATCAAACTTACACTCTTTAGTTATCGTAATAAAATTACTGTTTGTATTAAATACTTCCCTTGCACACTCTAAAAGAATAGGATAAAAAGTTTCATGATCTATTGGCTTAATTAGATACTTTACTAAACCTAAATCTATAGCATCAAGCAAATACTCCTTTGTAGAATAAGCACTCAAAACTATAAATTTAGTTTTTTTATCTTTTTCTCTAATCTTTCTAACCATATCTAATCCATTGATATCACCTAATTCAATATCAGTTATAACAATATCAGGTTTTTCACTTTCTATAATAGTTAAAGCTTGCGTTGCATTACTTGCTTCATAAACAGTATTAAACAATCTTTTTAAATAAAGAACTTGATTCTCTCTAATTAAATCTTCATCTTCAATACAAAGTATTTTTATATTTCTATATTTTTTTTCTATCATATGTAAATTATACAATTTTTTTTCATTAAATACAATTATGAGAATCATTTTTATTATGGCTCATTTTTTTCTCACATTTTTTTCATATACTTACTTATGTCAAAACTAGAAAATATGAAAATTCACATAAAAAATGCAAAAGTTAAGAGTCAATATATTGATAAAATATGTTATTACTTTAGTAAAGATTATACAGCAATACAAACGTCTAAAGAGCTTGAATTTAGTAGACAAACAATAAATCATTACTATAAACTTATAAGAAGTAAAATCATAGAAAAAAATATTCTCTTTGATTATAAATTAATAGTATATACTTTAGAGCAAAATTGTATTGAAATAAAACACCTAAATATATACAATCATGATATTTTCTATGTAGAGAATAAATTAGGTATTTTTATATTAAATAATCAATCTGCATTACCATATAACTTATCTGTATTTTTTAAAGAAAAAGTAGAAAATACTCTTACTAACCATAAAAAAGCAAATTCTGCTAGAGTTTTATACAATAAAGAAAATAACTCATATGTAGTATCAGGCTTTTTTAAATCTGATAATAAATTTGAAGTATTTCTACAAAAAAGACTAAGAAAATTTAGAGGTATAAATAAAAACAACTTTTATACACATCTTAATGAATCTTTATTTAGATATAACCAAAGAAATAAAGATATTTATCTAGAGACTGTATATTGTCTTTCTTAATTAAATCTCAACTATAAAACTACAACCCTCTTGTGTATTTTTTATTTTTATTTCACCATTAAAATGAGATTGAATTATTAGTTGAGACATATAAAGTCCAATTCCTGTACCTCTTTTCTTTGTTGAGAAATAAGGCTGGAATATATTATTCATATGCTCTTTTTTTATTCCTCCAGCATTATCTTTAAGCTCAGTAAAGCACTTATTATTATGACAATCAACTACTATACTTATATTTGGGTTTGAAATTTCTTTTGATACAAATGCATCTATACTGTTAGTTAAAGAATTTAATATGACTTGAGCATATTCATTCTCATAACCCTTTATAGTTGAGTCATTTTTTATATTAAGAGTTAATTCTATTTTTTTCTTTTTTAAAGTACTAGATATAATATTTATAGCTAATTTACAAGCATTAGAAACTAGAAAATCTTGTTTTTCTTTTTCAACTTGATAAAAATCTCTAAAGTCATCTATAGTTTTAGACATAAATTTTATCTGAGTATTTGATTCTTTTATTTTTTTAACAAAAAACTCTTTTTCAAATTCATTATTTTGACTGGACATTTCTAAATTCATATTAATATAACCTAAGTGCATCAAAGGTTGTCTCCATTGGTGAGCTATATTATTTATCATTTCACCTATAGAAGCTAATTTACTTTTATGAATAAGCATCTTTTCTTGTTCATTTTGTTTTCTTACAAATTCTTTTAACATAAATGCCAAAGCAAAACTAAATATTAAAGACTCTAATGGTGCAGCTAAATGAATAGTGTATATTCCACTTAAAGGTATAAATTCATATTCATATGCAAATACAAAACAAAAAAGAACAAACCATCCTAAAGTATAAAATACTGCATTTTTATTTCCTTTTAGTAAAGAGATAACACCTGCTAGAGTTGTTACTAAAAAAGAAATATAAAAGTACATATATTCATAAAGAATCGAATAATCAAAAATTATAATGGCCAAAATATCTGCAAGATTTAAAAATACAAAAGAACTCAAAATATGATTTATTATAGGCATTTGTTTTTTACTATCTAATATCTCTTTCGCAAATAAAAATGTAAACAGAAATGCTGCTGATTCAAATATATCAACTAATGCTTGTGGTAATCTTTCAGGATAAGATTTATAGCTAAAATATGCAAATCCCATTAAAGATAATAATACAAAAAATTGCATAATTGAATAATATAAAAAATAAATCCTTCTAGTAGAAAAATATATTACTAAATAATAAATAAAAGCTGAAAATATAATTCCATAAGCTAATCCATAAAGAATTCCTTCAAAAGGAAGTATATTATGATATTCAAAGCTTGATATTACATTAAATCTAAACTTCCCTCTACTCTCATTTTCATATGAATACTTAAAATATAACTCTTGTGGAATACTTGAATCTAATTTTATAACAATCATATGATCTTTAATTTTATATTTAGCATTAGTGGAGATAAGAGGCTTCATATCTGCAATAATAGTTAGATAATAAACTTTATTTTTTAAGCTTTCTTTATTTATCCCAAATTTTATGGTGAAGTCTTTTACCTTCTTTTTTTTATACTCTTCGTAGGTGATATTTTTATATGGACTCCCACTTTCAGAGATCACAAAACTATCTATATTATCGTATTTATCAACATTAGAAGCATGTAAATTTAATATTAAAAGTGTAAAAAGAAGAAGATATTTCATTAGGCTATTTTCTTTGTAAGTTATTTGGTATTAAACATTATATATTATTAATTATAATAATCATTATAAAGTAAAGCAGAAATTCTACTTTACTTCTTTATTTATTAGAAAATATATTTTAAACTTGCAGTAATCTTTCTTGGATCACCATAAGTCATACTATTATTCCCAATACCTTCATAATATTTTTTATCAAAAAGGTTATTTACATTTAACTGTAAACTTGTATTTTTATTTATACTATATCCTGCCATTACATTTGCAATAGTATAAGCTTTTTGAGTAATTCTTGAGGGAGCATCACCTGTATAGAATTTACTTTTATATTGCAAACCACCACCAAGAGTTAAATCTTGTATTTTATATTTTGCAAATAAGTTCCCTGTTGATCTTGAAGCTTTTGTGTTAAATTGTTTTCCATTAGCATCTTCTGCATAAAAATTTGCAAAACCAAAGTTCATAGTCAAGTTATCTGTTACTCTACCTGCAATATCAATTTCAAAACCTTTACTTACTACACCATCAGCTGCTTTATATGCATCTAAGGCTGGATTTGCAATTTGCTTTCCATCTTCAGTAGCTACACCTTCTTGCTCAATCCTAAATAATGATAAAGATGTATTTAAAGCACCTTCAAAATACTCACCCTTAACACCAACTTCATAACTTTTACCCTCAATTGGATCTAAATAGTTATCATTTTTATCTTTTTTATCTTGAGGATTAAAAATACTAGTATAACTTGAATATACAGAGTGATTTTCATCAATATCATATACTAAACCAAGATATGGTGTTAATTGATTATCAAATTTTCTTGTAGCTTTTGAAGTATCTGTACTTGTATATTCCCAAGAAGACAATCTAGCACCTGCAATAAATTTTAATTTTTCACTTAACGATAATTTATTTGCTAAATAAATAGCTTTTTGTTCTGTTTGTTCAGGTTTAAGACTATAAGGGGTATCAGCACCAGATGGAGCAGGTAGAGGAAAGTTAATATTAAAAAAATCAGGGATAGTTGTATAACTTCTTCCTCCAGCATATCTTCCTTCATACTTTTTTGTTTTAGATTTATTAAATGATCCACCAACTACAATTTCTTGAGTTAAATCTGCTACTTCAAATGGGATATTTACATTTAAATCAAAATTATCTTCTCTTATTTCTTTTTCTGCTTCAAATGCCAATGCACTTAATCCACTTCCATCACTAGTATTTAATGCTCCTGCAAAATATAATAATGCTGTATCTTCTTTTATTTGAGTATGAGAATAAGAAGCATTTAATTTAATATCATTAGCAAAACTTTGATCTAAATTTGCAAAAACAGATTTTACTTCACTGTCCCACTTAGTCCAATCTTCTGAACCAATTTTAGATCTATTTAAATCAATTCTTTTTCCATTATTATCAAAAGCAGGTAATCCACCCCATCTAATACCACTTCTATCAAGTTTTTGTAATGAAGCCCCAAGAGAGATAGTTGTACTATCACTTATATCAGCATCTACTACTCCATAAATTAAGCTATTTTTCTTTTCATAACCATCCATATAAGACTCTTCATCTTCATGGTTTACAACTAATCTAGCTCTGATACTTCCACTTTCATTTAATTTAGACCCTATATCAGCATTAATTCCATATGAATTCCAAGAACCAGCTTTTACTGTAACTCCACCAGTTAATTCTTTCTTATTAGCTCTTTTCTTTACTAGATTAATACTAATTCCAGGATTTCCAGCTCCGGTTGTTAAACCATTAGCACCTCTTACTATTTCAACTCTTTCAAAAGCTGATAAATCAATGTCTCTTTCATTATATGTAGTATATGAAGGCATTCCATCAATTTTATAGTAGTCTAAATCAAAACCTCTAGCACTAGCTTTTAATCTTTCATCCCACTTATCTAATGATACACCTGTTACATGAGCTAATAAACTTTGATATGATGTTACTCCCATATCTTTTAATTCTGCAGTTGTAAATACACTTAAAGATTGAGGAGTATGTCTAATAGATAAATCTAACTTAGTTGAAGTGCTCATAGAATCAACAGTATATGACTTTTCAGACTTATTTACACTTGTAGAGATAATGTCTACACTCCCTAATGATTCATCTTTTTTATTATTATCATCAGCTACTAAACTAGTTTGCAGTAGTAATGCTGTGAATAATGATAAACTTACGATTTTTTTTCTTGTCATTCTTATTCCTTATATTGATAATTATTATTACAATTAACTAATGGAATTATTTCTAAGATTGTCTTAATTACAAATCTAAAAAAAAAGTTCATGACAAGAAAATTAAAAATAGAATTAGCCCTTTTTTAGCCCAAACTTTTCCATATACTTATTAAATGGGAAAAGAAGAGATATTAAGCTATTTAAAAAATGCCAAGATTCAAGAAGAAACTTTAAAGAAAATTTGCTATTGTTTTGTTGAAGATTACACAGCTATTCAAACTGCAAACAAACTAAGTTTAAGCCGTCAGACAATTAATAATTACTATAAGATATTAAGAACACTGTTAATATGTAAGCAAGAAGAATTAATAGATTCTATTCAAAGAAGTAGTGTTTGTAATAATAGTTTTTCAATTAAATATCTTAAAATTACGAAAAATATTTATTTTCTTTTACAATGTAATGAAAAAATATTTATTTTAAATGAAGATAGTCAATTTCTACCAAAATTAGAAAAGTTCATTGAAATAGAAATAAAAGAGCTTCTACTAAATAAAAGTAAAAATAATTGTGCACAAGTTTTATTTAATCAAAAAGAAGAAAAATACTTAATCACAAAACTTTATAAAACAGTGAATCCTATGCAAGATTTTATGGATCAAAGATTAAAAAAATTTAGAGGTTTAAATAAAAAGAATATTGAAATACATCTAAAAGAATCCCAGTTTAGATACAATTATTCTTCAACATATCTTTATGAAACTTTAATTTCATTATTAAACCTCAACACTAAAATGAGCGCCTAAAGAATAGTTTTTTACTAGAATTACACCTTTTAGGTGCGATTCAACAATGGTTTTTGACATATAAAGCCCTATTCCACTACTTTTATCTTTTGTTGTAAAATATGGTTCAAATATCTTATCAATTATCTGAAGGTTTATTCCTCCTGCATTATCCATTACGCTTAAAATACTTTTATTGTTTTTAACTTCCAACCTAACTTCAATTTTTGGATATTCAATTTTTCTTTCTAAAAGAATATCCTTAGCATTTGTTAAAAAGTTTAATACTACTTGAGAATATTCATTTTCATAAGCTTTAATTTTTTTATCTTCTTCTATTTTAAAAACTATTTCTATTTTTGAAAAATCTAAAGAAGGTTTTATAATATCAATAGTATTTTGAACTGCTGTACTTACATAAAAAAAATCTTTTTTCTTCTGCGGTTGGTAAAAGTTTTTGAAATTATCGATAGTTGCAGACATAAAATCAATTTGATTATTTGACTCATTTAATTTTTCAATTAAATACTTTTTATTTAGATCATTATCTTCACTTGCTATTTGTAAATCCATATTTATAAATGATAAGTGAGTTAAAGGTTGTCTCCATTGATGGGCAATATTATTTATCATTTCACCCATTGAGGCTAATTTACTTTGATGCACCAAGATTTTTTCTTTTTCTTTTTTTTCCTCTACTGTTTGCTTTAACTTATATCCAAGAGCAAAACTTAATATAAGAGATTCAATAGGAAAACCAATATGTAAAATATATAAAACATCTATTCCTACAAGTTCATATTCTGCAATCATTAAACTAATAAATAAAACTATCCACCCACTAATATAAAAACCAGCTGTTTTTTGTCCTTTATATAAAGCAATAACTCCAGCAACTACAAGTATAAATAAAACAAGTGACCTTGGCAAATAGTCATATAGCATTGATTTATTAAAAATAAATATTGCAATTAAATCAACTACATTTATATAAACTAAAAAGCTCAAAATAGAATTTATTTTTTTCATATATTTTTTAGTATTTAATATTTCTTTTGAAAATAGAATAGTCAACAATACACATAAGGTTTCAAAAAAATCAATAAAAACTTGTTGAAAATCACTTATATATGATTGTGAAGCTAAATTAGTTATTGAAGAGAGAATAATAAGCAAAGATACTTGCATCATACTATAATATAAAAAGGACCGTTGAAAAGTATAAATAAAAATTACAAAATTATATAAAAATGCACAAAATATTACTCCATATGCCAAACCAAATAATAAACCTTCATTTTGAATAATATATTTATATTCAAACTCATTTAAAGTAATAGCTTTGAAATCAAGTTTCTTAGCTTCTTTATACTCAAAATTAAAATAAATATTAGCTGGTAAAGTATTATCAACTTTAAATAAAATAGAATTAGAATTAGAATTAATCTCATAAAGTATATTGGAGGAAGTAATACTTTTTATATCACATATAACTTTTATATAATAAGTTTTACTGTTAAGCAATTCTTTGTTTATATGTAGTTTTATTGAAGCTTTTTTAAATATTTCTTTTTCTAAATCATATTTCTCTAAAAGCACATATTCACTATCATCTTTTGAAATATATCTATCGATAATAACTTCTCTTTTTAAAGAACCTGCTTCTAAAAAAGTTAATAAAAACAGGATAATTATTATAAGTTTTTTCATATATAACTAATTCTATATCCAACTTTAGCAATGTTATTTAAGCTATTTTTTGGAAGTTTTCTTCTTAAGTTTCGAACAAGAGATCTGATTGCATCATCACTCATAACTGAGTCATACCAAATTATATTTTCAATTTCTTCATAAGTTACAGTACGAGTATTATTTTTACATAGTAAATCTAAGAATTCAAGTTCATTCTTTGAAAGTTTTATAATAGATTTTTCATTAATTAATGTCTTATTAAAAGTATCATAAACACATTCATGAGTAATATATTTTAAATTAGATTTATTCTCTTTTATATTTTTAGCACACTGTAAAAGTACAGGAAGCATTTTATCATGACGTATTGGTTTTACAAGATACTTAACCAAGCTTAATTCTACAGCTTCTAATAAATACTTCGTATCAGTAAAAGCTGTAAGAATTATAATTTGAGTTTTTTGATCAAATTCTCTTATTTTTTTTACAAGTTCAATTCCAGATATTTTTGGCATTTTTATATCTGTAATTACAATATGTGGTTTATGCTCTTTTACAATTTCTAGTGCATCAAAAGCATTCTTAGCTTCATATACTTCTGTGAATAATCTATTAAAATATGAAATTGCATTTTTTCTAATATTTTCTTCATCTTCAACATATAATATTTTTATATTTTCAAACTCTTTTTTTCCCATAAAGTATTATACAGATAAAAATATTAATTTTAATAATTATTCTCATAGTTAAAGTAGAAAAGGGGTAATAAAACCCCTTTTTAATAGTTTATAATATATATTATCCGTTCATTTGCATTTTGATGATTACATCACCATCTACATAATGAGCTGTAAATTTGTGCTTGTGGCAGAAATCTTCATTCATTTCAATACACATTAAATTTGCTTTTTCTAAAGCTTCATCAATTGTCTCGAATTGTGTTTCTTGTTTATAATCTGAATTTCTAAAACATCCACAGGCTTTTTCTACTCTAACTGTTGCCATTATTAATACTCCTTTAAAATTTTGCAATTGTAACATATAAAAATTTTGATTACCTTTTAGTAGATTATAATAAATATTTTAATAAAGTTACTTTTATAATTATTTACAAAGAACTTACATGAAAAACAAATTTTTAACTATATTTATTCCATCCCTGTTATTAATCATTGGTGCGTTTTATTTAACCTTCCAATTTATAAAACCAAGCCCAAAAAGAGTTATTACAATAGCTACAGGGGCAAACCATGGGCAATATTATGAAACTGCGTTAAAATATAAAGAGCTTCTTGAAAAAGAAAAAGTAAAAGTAAATATTGTTGAATCATCAGGTTCTATTGAAAATATAAAATTACTTCAAGATAAAAAAGTTGATTTAGCTTTTATTCAAAATGGTGCAATAAAAGAAAAAAATCAAAATTTAGAAGCTTTAGCATCTATATATTATGAACCCTTATGGCTTTTTTATAAAAAAGATGCAAATAAACCAGTTAAATATATCCAAGATTTAAAATCTAAAAAAATTGCAATTGGACAAAAAGGTAGCGGTACAAAAGATTTAGCAGATCAGATTTTAAATATAAACGGCTTAAATGATAAAACAAATACATTTGTATATCTTGATGCTAAAGAATCCAAAGAAGCTTTATTAAAAGGTCAAATAGATGCAATGTTTTTAGTAACAGCACCAAGTTCTAAAATCATAAAAGAATTACTTTCAAATAAAGATATTAGCCTTATGTCTTTTAAAAGAGCTAAAGCTTATAGTAAAAAGTTCTATTTCTTAGATTCTATAAATTTATATGAAGGAACAATTGATCTTTATAATAATATGCCAAATGAAGATAAAAAGCTCCTAGCCACAACGGCAATGCTTGTAGCCTCAAAAGACTTTTCGGATGAGTTAACAAGAATATTACTAAAAAAAGTAAAAGAAGTTCATAATAAAAAAGAACTATTTGCAAAAGAGAACCAGTTCCCAAATCTTACTAATATTAATATACCTATAAATGAAGAAGCACAGAGATATTTTGAATATGGAGATACATTTTTAGAAAAAGTATTCCCATATTGGATTGCATCCAATCTTGATAGATTAAAAATACTTATTATTCCTTTACTTACTTTGATGATTCCTCTATTCAAAGGGATTTTCCCTTTATATAGATGGAGTATTAGGTCTAAAATATACAGATGGTATGATGAAGTTCAAGACTTAGATTTATCCCTTGATGGATTAGAGAAAGAAGAATTAAAACTAAAACTAAATGAGCTTGAAAAATTAAAAAAAGAGATAAAAGATGAAACAAAAGTTCCCTTATCATATATGGGTGAATATTATGATTTAATCATGCATTTAGAGCTAATTATCTCAAAAACAAACCTAAAAATTAATACTAAGTAAGTTTAGCTATAATTACAAAAAAATATAAGGAAAAGAACTTGAGAATATTATCAGGAATTCAACCATCAGGAACTATTCACATTGGTAACTACTTTGGAATGGTTAAAAAGATGATTGAATCTCAAAATGACGGAGAATTATTTGCGTTTATTGCATCTTACCATGCATTAACATCAGTAAAAGACAAAGAAGTATTAGAACAAAATACTTTTGAAGCAGCTGTAAACTTTTTAGCATTAGGAATGGATCCAGAGAAATCTACATTTTGGGTACAACATCATGTAAAAGAAGTATTAGAGCTTTACTGGCTTTTATCAAATCATACGTCAATGGGATTACTTGAGAGAGCTCATTCTTATAAAGACAAAACAGCAAGAGGAATTCAAGCAAACCATGGATTATTTTCATATCCAGTATTAATGGCTGCTGATATTTTATTATTTGACTCAAATATCGTTCCTGTTGGAAAAGATCAAATTCAACATGTAGAAATGACAAGAGATATTGCAAACTCTTTTAACTTCTCATATAAACAAGATTTATTTGTATTACCTGAATCAAAAGTAGATGAAGAAGTAGCTACGGTTCCTGGAACTGATGGAGCTAAAATGTCTAAATCATATGGTAATACTATTGATATGTTTAATACTAAGAAAAAAGTTAAAAAACAAATTATGGGAATTGTTACAGATTCAAAAGAACTTGATGAAGCTAAAGAGTGGGAAAATTGTAATATCTATAAATTATGCGAATTATTTATGAATGAAGCGGAATTAAAAGATTTACAAAATAGATACGCAACACCAGGGGAAGGATATGGTCACTTCAAGTTAACATTACTTGATAAAATCACAGAGCATTTTGCCCCATACCAAGAGCGAAGAGAGCATCTATTAGCAAATCCTAAAGAAGTTCATGAAATCTTAGCTTATGGAGCTTCTAAAGCTTCTAAAATAGCAAGTGAAAAGATGAGAGTTATTAGAGACGCTGTAGGTCTTATCTAATTAATATGTGGCTTTTGCCACCTATTAATTTACTTTTATTACTACATCTATATTATTAGAAATATCTTCTACTCTTTGCTGCCAAAGCTTACCAAATTCAACTCTTTCTTCACTACTTGCATTTCCTTGAACACATTTTTGCATCAATGCTTGCATAGATGGATGAAATTGTATTGAACTTGGATTATATATTACATCTACACTTTGTTTTGAATCTTTTCTAGTAAATCTAGCACTAGCTCCATTTAACTCTTGTTCAAATTTTAAAAGATAATTTCTATCAAAATTTCCAGCAATTCCTTTGAAGCCATTATTAGTACAAGCCCCTGTAATATTAGTAATTACATTTGCAATAACTCCCGCAACACCCTCACTTTGCCTTTCACTAAACTCTACAAGGATTTCTCCACGTTTAGCTATATCATCTGGATATAAAGCTTTTAGTGCTTCTAGAGTCATTAAATAAGCTCCTAAAACCGTAGGACATGAGTGACCTGCTGTTTTAACTACATCTAAATAAGAAAATTCAATTATTCCATCTTCAAATGCACCTAAAAATAATGATAAATCATCTTGTAATTTTATTGTTTCTATATTTTTGAAAAATTCTGGGTAAGTCATTTTTATACCTTGTTTACACAAAGTATAAAAACTTTGTGTTAGTTTGTTTTTTTACAAATAAAGATATATTTATCTGCATCTTCATCTGAGTGCAAATTAAATTCTCTTATTTCTTGGATTTTAAATCCATTTTTTTCTAGTAGTTCTGAAAGATACTCTTTTGAATGATACTCTTGAATAATAGAGTCACTGTGTTTTGAGTATAAATTGCTTTTTTGTTTATTAAATAGTGTAATATCTGTTTGTAGTTTATTATCTTCAAAAAGTGCATCAATAGCAATAAATTTATCTTTTAAATCTATTGTAATACATCCTTGAGCAATATTATCAAAACCAAAGTGCGAGTTTACATCAAATACGAAATATCCGCCTTGATTTAAAACAAGATTAGTTTCTTTAATAAAAGTTTCTAAATAGTTTTTATCCATATAATTAAGCACATCAAAAATAGCTGTGGCACAATCATATTTCTCTTTAACTTCATTTAAAGGAATTGCTTTAGCATCTAATCCTTTTGCTTTACAAACCTTAATTTGCTCAACACTTAAATCAGTACCAAAAGCAGTTTTACCATTTATTTTAAGATTTTCTAAAAAATATCCCTGACCACATCCAATATCTATGATGTTATCAAGTTCATTTAACATCACAAACTCCATAAACTGTTTGTGAAGTAAATAAACCTCATCTTCAAAATCTAAATATGGTTCAACTTTTGAATATAAATCTAATCCCATTATAAAGTAGCTTCTATCTTTTCTTTTAAGTCTAAGATTACATCTTTTTTAGCATAAAATGCATTTTTGTTAGCAATTAAATGTGCAGAACTTTCCATAATTGTAGGACCTACTTCAAGTCCATTTTGTTTCATTGTTTCACCAGTTTCAACAATATCAACAATACAATCAGAAAGATTTACTAAAGGTGCTAACTCAATAGAACCATAAAGTTTAATAATATCAACAGCCATTGCTTTTTCTTCAAAATATCTTTTTGCAATTTTTTCATGTTTAGTGGCAACTGTAATTTTACTTTTTGTTAAATCAAGTTCTTCTCCAGCTCTTAATCCAAAAGCAACTTTACAACGTCCAAGTTCTAAATCAAGTAGTTTGATTAAATCGTACTCTTTTTCTTCAAGTACATCAAGTCCAACAACACCTAAATCAGCAGCTCCATGCATAACATAAGTTGGTACATCTTGGTTTCTAACATTTAAAAATCTGAACCCAGCTTTTTCTAATATTAGTTTTCTATCTTCAAATACAAACTCTTCACCAAAAGCTTTCTCAAACTTAGCAAGAGTTTCTTTAGCAATTCTTCCCTTAGGCAATGCAATTGTTAGCATCAATTATCCTTTTCATGTTCTCAAATATCAAATCTTTTTTATATACACTATTTTCAAAGTACCCATTTAATAGCTTTCCATCTCCACCTGTAAATATAATATTCTTATTTTTAGCAACTTCTTTGATTGGTAAAATGATAGATTTTAACATAGCATATTGTATGGCATCTTTTGTTTGAAGCGGTATTTTATCTAAATTTACATTTTTTTCAAAATCAAATTTTAGTTTTTTAGAAATTTTTGGATAAGTCTTCATAAAAGCTCTAAATCCAGGTAGTATAAATCCACCTTTGTGTTTACCTTTTTTCATAATATCCACAGTAATCGCAGAACCCGCATCTACAATAACTGCATCATCTTGAAATACACAAGCAACTGCTCTATCAATTCCATGACCAATATATTCAGTTTCAAATTTTAAATATTTTTTTATATTTATTGCACTTGGGTTTGTTTTTAGAAGTTTTTTAGTAGCTTTTTTATTAACAGATACATAAACAATTTGTTCTTTAAAAGTTGGTACTTCATCTTTTATTGAATATTTTTTATGTTTCTTCCCAATTAAAAAATGAAATGTAGTATTTCCAATATCACATAAAATCAATTAGCTAATCCTAAAGTTTTTTAGGATTATAACTAATTAACTCTTTAATGCGTAACTTTTACTCTTTGTATTTCATATCCTAAAGCTTTAAGTTTTTTCAAAACACTATCTTCCCCAGATAAATGAGCAAATCCTACAAGTACATACTCTATATCTTTTGATTCAAACATTTTTTCTATTTTTGGAATCCAATTATTATTTCTTTTAGCAATTAAAATATCATAAGCTTTTGGAAAAATAGTTTTAAACTCATTCATATATTTTTCTAGAATTTTGGTATCTCCATTCTTCCATGCTTTATGTACTAAAGGAATTTGAACAGAAGCTTTATCTATCTCATCTAAAGTATATTTTATAAAACTTTCTTCATTTCCAATACCCATATTAGATATAAACTCTATTTGCTCTTTTGCTGTTTCTAAATAAATTCTATCTTTATTTCTTTTTTTAGCACGCTGTTCTATAAAAGCATCAACTCCAGCTACATTAAAGCCAGCTTCTGAATAAAGTATCATACTTATTGTCGTTAATATAAAACCTGGTTTCATATTTAATACAGATAAAGGTATGTTTTTTGATTTTATATACTTCAATAAAGAGTTATAAGTTTCATCACTTAAAAATTCTTTTATATTTCTTCCATCTTTATAAATACTTTGTTCAAAAATGTATTTTTGGAACTTGGGAGTTTGAGCTTTTGATAAATCTGCTTCAAATACAATATCATCAGAGTTTATAAAAGCTTGAGAAAATTCATGTTTTAAAGGATAATCAGCTTTTGATAAGATATGCATCGTTCCAGCAATATAGATATGAGTTGAGTTTTTACTTACTTTCCAAACAGGAGCATTTGCATTTAAACTAATAGAAAAACTAAATAATAATAGAAGCACCTTTAGAATTTTATTCATTTTTTTCCTTATTAATACTATTAGTTATCACTAATAATCAATTCTTACTTTCCAAGAGTTATCTTTTAAATATGCTTTTGCTTTTGAACATAAAGGAGATGAGATAAGTAACTCTTTTCTTTTAAAATTATGTTCTACAAAAGTAGTCAGTTGATCACACATTGTCATTAATTCATCTGCATTTTTTCTTAAAAATCTACTTTTAGCATTTATTATAAATATTCCATAGTATTGTGAATCAACAGATGTTGCCGCATATATTTCGATTTTTTTTCTTGAACCTAATTGTTTTGGTTCTATTTTTGTAATTTCTTTAAATATTACATCTTTATTTGTATAGTATCCTGTTAATTCTTTCAAGTTTTTCCTTTTATAAAAAAGCGATTATAGCTAATTAAATCTTATTCACATAAACTTAAAAATAAATACATATACAGTAAACACAAATTCCATACAATAACATATATCAAAAAGGAAAAAAGATGAAAATAGTTTTAATCATATTTATTTTATTTATTAACTCTGCCTTTGCAGAAAAAATTATCTTAGAATCAGGAGATAAAAAAGTCACACTAATTGAACTTTATACTTCTCAAGGATGTTCATCTTGTCCTCCTGCTGATAGATGGTTAAGTTCTTTAAAAAATAAAGAAGGAGTATTTAAAACATTTATTCCCCTAGCCTTTCATATAACATATTGGGATTTTATTGGATGGAAGGATGTCTTTGCAAATAAATTAAACGACAATAGACAAAGAAATTACTCAAAAAAAGTTTGGAATAAAAACTCAGTTTATACTCCACAATTTATAGTAGATACTAAAGAGTATAGACAATGGTTCCAAGGTCAACCTTTCCCAAGATTAAAAAGTACCTATGCTGGAAATCTAAAAGCAATATTAGATGATGATAAAATCTTAGAAGTGGCATATTTTAATAAAAACATTAAAGATAAAGATGTTTTAGTTAATACTGCAATATTAGGATTTGATTATAAAATTGATATAAAAAAAGGTGAAAATAAATCAAAAGTATTAGAACATGACTTTGTTGTATTAGAACATATTCAAAAAAACGCAAAAATAAAAAACAATCATTTAAATTTTTCAAACAAATTACATAAATGCAAAAAAGAAAAAGATAAAAAATATGCCTTAGTTGTATGGTTAAGTGATAAAAACTATAAACAATTACAAGCAGTTGGAAATTACTTATACTAAGAGTTTTTTAAGTAAAGTACTGTAATGATTTTACATCTAACGAGTGTTAGAGAAAGGTATTTTTTTGAGCGAAATAAAAGAACAATTAATTCAAATTGCAACAGAAACCATACAAAAAAATGGTGTTCATGGTTTAACCATAAGAAACCTAGGAGAAGAAGTAGGTATTAAATCCTCATCTGTGATGTATCGCTTCAAAAATAAAGATGGGCTAATGTTAGAAGTTGTTAAAAACTATAATCATTTTTTCTTTTCTCACCTAGAGAATATTGATAACACTTTTACAAATCCAATTGAAAAACTTGAAGAGTTAATCTCTACCCTTGAGAATCTTTTAGAAAAAGAGAGACTATGTCTTTGCGCTATGTTAGCTTGTGAGCATGAAAGTTTAGATATAGAAACAAAAAAAGAGACACTTTTATTTTTTACTACTTTAGAAAAATGGTTAGAAAAAAATGTCTTAGAATTATCACTGGATAAAAATCTAGCCTTAGTAATAGTTTCAAGTATAGAAGGCGCAATGCTTATAGATAAACTTGAAAAAAGAAATGTAAGATTAAAATCCATTAAACAATGGATTAAAACTTTTTAAAATATAAATTTACACTAGGGAACAGGCATACAATACACAAGTTTGTTCAAGGAGACAGGGTATATGAGTGATTACATAAATATACCTGCTCTCTACTATAAATTGTTAGTAAATTATTTAAGTATTTGATACAACTTTGAACACTGTTCTAATTTCTCTTCTGAATCAATATTATTAATAATATCTTGATGACTATGTACTCTTGCATTATAAACATATATAAAAAGTTCATCGCCTTTTTTCAAAAAGTTTTTCTTTCCAAATTCACTATATGCTGTTGCACCTGATGCTATTAACATCCCTTTTGCTTCTTTTGCTTTTGTCATAAATTGACTTAACTCTTCTAATGGTCCACAATCTTCTTGAGTATTAAACTTATCAACCATCCAATCTTTTAATTGAGTAAAAAAGTATGAATATGATTTAACTGCTGAAATTGTTCCATAGTTATGTAATACTCCATCTCTTTTTATAAAAGATGAAAGATGATATGTATTTAAAATACCCTCTTCTGTAAAGTTATCAATCTCTATAAACTCTTTTGAGATACCTTTAGTATTCTCTCCCCAATTCTTTTTTGTACTTAGCTTATTACCATCTTGAACTCTTAATGAACAATCATTAAAAGCAGAGAAAAACTTGGGAATAATATCAATTACTTTTCCATTTTCATATACAAAATCACATATTAAAGCTACTTCCGGCTCTGCTTGTATTTTGTCATCTTCTCTACCATGAGTTAGAATTACTTCATCACAAATAGGATAGGTAGATAAAAAAGAGTCATGGTCTTTAATATAAAAAGGAAACAGACCTTTTGGAGCATCTTTTTCTTCAGTTTTAATTACAGAGAATTCATCTGCCTCTCCAGCTTCTCCTAAGTGACCTGCAAAGTTTCCAGCTACTGCAAATCCTAAATAGTTTTTTAAATCTTCTATTAACATAAATACTCCTAGTATCTTTCTCTAAAATTCTTTATCATTGGTATTTGATACAACTTTTTCTGCAATAGAATTAACTTCTTTAGCTACTTTATTTGCTTCTTCTGAAGTAACAGCGTTTTCTTGAGTAACCTGATCTAATTTATTTACAGTATCGTTTATCTGTTCCATTGATGAAAATTGTTCTTTTGATGAATTTGATATTTCATCTATTAAAGACAAAGTATTATGAATATTAGTATTTAACCTTTCATAACCATTTATCATTTCATTAGAAATCTTCTTACCATCATTTGTTTTTTGTGTTGCATTCTCAACTAATTCTTTAATCTCTTTGGCAGCTTCTGCAGATCTTGAAGCTAAATTCCTAACCTCTTGTGCAACTACTGCAAAACCTTTTCCAGCTTCTCCTGCAGTTGCTGCTTCTACTGCTGCATTTAGTGAAAGTATATTTGTCTGAAATGCAATTTGATCAATTACTGTAATTGCTTCAGCAATTGCATTTGTTTGTTCATTTATTTCATCCATTGAAGAAGCTGTTTTTGAAGCTAGCTCTTCACCTTGTGAAACTGAACTTGATACCTCTTTAGCATATGAAGTCATTTGAACAATATTTTTTGAACTACCTAGCATTCTAGAAGTAATCTCTTCAATAGCTGCTGCTGTTTCTTCAAGTGAAGCTGCTTGATTATTTGCAGAAGCCGATAAAGTATCTACATTTTTAGATAAATTATTTGCATTTGAAGATAATAATAAACCAATCTCTTTATTCTCAACTAACATCGAAGAAATTGCTTCACCTAAACCATTTATATCTTCACTTAAAGCTTTAAAGTCACCTTTAATACTACTTGTATCAATTTTGTGTCTATAATCATATTTTGAATACATTGATAAAACATTCATGGCATTACTTATATTATTTTCAATAACACTCATCATTTTATTTATTACATTTTTTAATTCATTTAATGTTGGATTAGAAGTGTCACCTTCAATTTTTACATTTAAAAAACCTTTTTTAGCTTCATTTGCACAAGTAATTGTACTATCAACTAATACTCTATCTTTTTCAATACCTTCTTTTGTTTTTTCAATATTTTCATTTATAATTTTTGCCATTACACCTAATTCATCTTTTGAGTGTAAGTCAATTAAATTCACTTCTTTTTTCTCTTGATTTAAATACTGAAAAAACTCTAATAAACCTTCTTGAAAGATAATTAATGGTTTTTTAATTGAATTTGTTACAACAATGATTATAAAAAACAATAAAGCCACAACAATTGCAATAATTAAATATAAAGTATTTAAAGTATTATCTATATTTAACAAAGCACTTTCATAACTTTTATTATTCTCAGCAGATGCATATTTTGTAATAGTTTTTAGCTCTTTACTAATTGCATTAAAGGGATATCCAGTCTCTAAAACCTTATCTAAATAAATATTCATCACATCATTCATAGCATCACTAATTTGAGTATCATAATCTTTTAAATTTACTTCAATTTCTTTAATACTCTTTTTTATTTTTTCATCTGAAACAACTTGTTTTTTTAATTTTTTCAAATCATTATTAACTTGTTTTTGAATCTCTAATAAAATTTTAATCTCTGCATTTATTTCAGGTTCATCATAAGCCCCTGTTACATAGTTAAAAACTTTGTATAAAGTAGTATTGTATTGTTTCATATTAGTTAAAAACTCACTACTAGTCTCATATAACTCAAATTTCACTTCTACAATTTCTTTTAAAGTACTTTTATTTGACTTTAAAGAATCATTTGAGAATAAAGCCAATGCAATTAAAAAAACTACAGCAATAATTGGAGCTATTAAAACCTTCTTGGCAATTTCTAAATCTTTAATATTTAACATTTTATTTCTCATTTTTTTGTTTTATTGAGATTCTACGCTCAAATAGTTCATCCATATCATCATGGATTATTGAATCAATATCTAAAAATATCAACTTGTCTTTATCTAACTCTTTTATATTTTTTAATCCCATTACTGCTAATAAACTTTTCATACTTTTTAAAATATTGGCATGGTAGTTTTTAATAAACTCTGAATGTTTTTTTACAAAGTAATGTTTTCTTTTTTTAATATCTTGGGTTGCAAGTCCTACTGGACATTGATGTTCCCCTGCACCTGAACAATATCGCGCTCTAATACATCCAGCACTCATCATAAATCCACGGGCAATTTGTACAAAATCAGCCCCTAAACATAAAGTAATAATTACATCATCAGGAGTTAATATTTTTCCACTAGCACTTATTCTAACCTTATCTCTAACCCCATAATCTTTAAGTACCTTATCAACTAAATATAAAGCATCTCTAATATCCATACCAATTCTCTCCATCATGTCTAAAGGAGCAGTAGCACTACCACCACTTCCTCCATCAATAGAGATATAATCAGGGAAAGGAAGATTTAATTCAACTCTTCTTTTTATCTCTTTTGCAATTGGTACAATATTGTTGTAATCAGAAATTACAATTTTAATTCCTACTGGTTTTCCTGATGCTTCCTGAAGTGTTCCAATAAAATCGAATAACTCTTCCGTTGTGTTAGCATAAGGGAATCTATTAGGTGAAAAAGCGTCTTTATTAGCTTCAATATTTCTGTAATAAGCAATTGAAGGAGTTACCTTACTTGCTATTAATTTTCCACCTGTTTGTTTTGATCCTTGAGCTATTTTTATCTCTGTCATCTTACAAAAGCTCATTTGTTTTTTATATCGCTCAATATCAAACTTTCCATCTTTAGTTCTAACTCCATAAAGACCTGAACTAATTTGTAAAATAATATCTGCCATATCAGATGGAACTTCTTTTGGAAAGTTCTCAATTGGAGCTTCCCAATTTGGTCTATAAAAACACTCTTTTTCTTTATTAAAAACATAAGTATCAGCTTCTAAATCTTTTTTGAATACAATTTTTCTATAAAAATCCACAGCAACTGGATCATTAAAAAGAAATTTAGCAAGTTTAAATATCTTGTATTCAAAAGAGTTTCCTCTAACTTCTTTCATATATTTTTTATCGTAATCATAATGAGTTACAAAAAAGTTAGAAGTTAATCCACCCTCACCTGAGTTAATAGGAAAACCTCCCATCTTAGCTCCATATACAAAAGCTCTAGTTCCTTCAGGAGAAATAGACCCATCACTCATAGGTGCCCTTGCAATCATAGAATTTGAAACAAATGGTTTCTCTCTATTCTCACCAAATGTTACGCTAAATTCATTATCTACTTCATTATCATTTAAAACAATATTTGTATGTCTTAACATGAATTTTGGTTTAGGTAATGGCTGTGAAGGAGAAAAAGAAGAGAAGTTTACTTTATCCCTTGACGCATTATAAACCCAGTCTAATTTATCCATAGATTCATAAAACTTTTCGTCCCCAAAGTATTGTCTAAAAGGCTCTCTAAACTCTTGAAATACAAATCTTAGTCTTCCTATTATTGGATAATTAACTAAAATCTGATGTGTTCTTTGTACGTATTTATCGTGTATATACCATGCAATTACAATAATCACTAGACATAAAAATATTATTATTCCAGTTCCCATTTTTATTTCCTAATTAGTTTTAATTTATTTTTTGATTGTTTATACGAATTTGTATTAATTTAAAGTAATAATATTTATAAAGTTTTTTCTTGAGATATGCTAATTTTTGGGCATACATGATTCTTATTATTCAAAGCTTGCAGTCCAAATCTTAAATTTAGGAAGCGATATGTAGACTGCAAGATTTAAATAATAAGAGAGAAAACTCTCTTATTAAATATATTAGTCTAATTCTCTAGCACCAATATTTCCATATCTATGGTAAGAATGAGAAATTGATTGCTCAATAAAGTAGTTAAGAAGCTCTAGTCTTCCTTCCATCATAGGTTTTTGTCTTACAATAAATGTTAAAGACTCACTTGATTTCTTGAATACTAAATCAGAAACTTTTGAAATATCAGAGTAAATTACTCTATCAAATTTATCAATTGTTTTAGCCATTTCTTCTTCAGTTTGCTCAACTAAACCATCTCTTGCTGAGAATAATTCATTTGATTTCTCTAAGAAAGATTTAACAAGCTCATTATTTTGGATTGAAACTTTGAATCTAACTCCAGCTACTTTTGCAGCTAAAATTCTAGAAACTGTTTCAAAAATAGTATCATCAGAAGATACTCTAATTAAAACATTATCAAGTGGAATGTATTTAAAGTGGTTATCTTCTCCTCTAACATTTGCATAATCTTTTGCAAGTGAGAATTCTGAATCAAAGTTAGCAAGGTACGATTGTAATGAAGTAGCTAATTTTTCAAAGTCTTCTTTATTATTTTCACTTGCCTTACATTTATCAATAAATTTAGTTAAATCATTGTTATATTTTTTAGTAGTTACAGGAGCTTTTTTCTCTGTAACATCAACAAATTGAGTTACATAGTTATAGAAACCAGCTTTTCTACCAGCACCAATTGCTGATTTACCCATTCCACCAAATGGTTGTCTTAATACGATTGCACCAGTAGTTCCTCTATTTACATAAAGATTTCCAGCTTGTAAATTTTCTTTCCAGTATTCAACTTCTCTTTCATCTAAAGATTCAATTCCAGAAGTAAGTCCATATCCAGTTGCATTTACAATATTAACTGCATGTTTTAAGTCATTTGCTTTAATTACAGCAAGTACTGGTCCAAATAATTCATTCATATGAATAAAGTTTCCTTCAGAAACTCCCCATTTAATTGATGGTTTTAACATATATGGATTATTATCTACGTATTCAGGTTTTAAAGCCCAAGTTTCATTACCTTCTAATTCATTTAAGGCTTTCTCTAAGTTACCACTTACTTTATTTGCTAATGTACCAATTCTATTTTGGAAATCCCAAATAGAACCAACATTCATAGATTTAGCAGTATCAATTAATGCTTTTTTAAATCCTGCATCGTTATATACTTCTTCTTCAAGAACTAATAATGAAGTAGCTGAACATTTTTGACCAGAGTTACCAAATGCACTTTGACATACATTTTTAACCGCTTGTTCTCTATCTGCCATATTTGTAACAATAGTTGCATCTTTTCCACCAGTTTCAGCTGATAAGAATAAATCATTTCTAGTTTCTAACATAGTTGCAGCTGTATCTTCACCACCTGTTAAAATTAAGAAATCAATATCTTTATTAGGAATTAAATGCTCACCTGCAAGTGCTCCTGGACAAGGAAGGAATTGTAAAACATTTTTAGAAATTCCAGCATCCCAGAAACATTTACACATTTCATAAGAACATAAAGCAGCAACCGATGCTGGTTTAATAATAACTGTATTACCAGCTGCTAATGCAGATGATACTCCCCCAACAGGAATAGCTACAGGGAAGTTCCATGGTGGTACGACAACACCAACACCTTTACCATTTAATTCTAAGTTTTCATATTCGTCTAAATGTCTAATAGAATGAGAATAGAATTCAATAAAGTCAATTGCCTCAGAAACTTCTACATCAGTTTCAGTAAATACCTTACCAACTTCAGCAGCAGCAACACCAATTAAATCATCTCGTCTTTCTCTAAATTTAATTGCAGCAGCTTTTAATAATTCATGCCTTTGTGCATGAGTTAAATCTCTCCACCCATCAACATCATCTTTTGCAACTTGTACTGCTTTTTTAATATCAGCTTCATTTGCCATTGCAAATCTACCAGCAAGTACATTGTTTTCAATTTGTGATTTATCAATTGCATCATAAACTTTTCTATCACCCACTAAATCTTCTCCACCTACAACTACAGGAGCAATTGTATGTACAGTATCAGCAGTATGTTTCCATTTTTTAACAATGTTTCTAGCCCATTCATGATTCTTTTCTAAAATAAAGTCAGTATCAGCTTCTGGGTGATAAGAGTTTGTATCAAAAGATGAGTTTGAGAAATCATCCCATTTTTCTTCTAATCTATTTTGTGTTCTTTTAGAACCAACAAAAGATGTTTTTTCAACTTCGAAAGACTCAACAAATAATCTCTCTTGCATTTTCCAATCTTTTGAACCAACAGTTAATCCAAATGAATATCTAATAAAGTTGTTTGGACCTGTATTTTCATCAAGTCTTCTTACTAAATATGCAATAGCATTTGTAAACTGCTCTTTAGATGCAGTTGGTGCATATAAAATTACTTCTTTAGAAATTTCTTTAATTGCAAGTCTTGCTGACTCACTCATACCTTCTAACATTTCTAAAGTATGGTATTCACTTGTTTTATTAGCTGCTGCCATAGTTGTAGCATAAGCTAATTCAAATAAGTTATGAGAAGCAGTTCCTATATGCATATAAGGAGCATTTTCTGGCTCTAATGCATATCTTGCCATTCTTTTATAGTTTGAATCAGTATCAGCCTTATCAACATAAGTTACCATTTCCCAGTGTTTTTGAGAAGCTTCAGTTTCTTCCATCTCCATGTTAGCACCTTTTACAAGTCTAAACTTAATAGGAGCTCCACCGTTATTCACTCTATTTCTTGCCCAATCACATAAGTCTTTTTGCCATAGGAATGAATCTGGTAAATATGCTTGTAATACAATACCTGCATAGAAATCTTTAAATTGAGGAAGATCTAAAGTTTGTTTAAATACTTCAACAGTAATAGCTAAATCTCTATACTCTTCCATATCAAGGTTAATAAATTTATTTGATTTTGTTCCATCAGGAGCAATATATGGATGCTTTTGAGCTTGAGTATATACTTTAGTTAATTTTTTAACTAAAATTGCTACTGTTTTATCAAAATCTAAAGGATTAATTTGAGAGAAAATTGTTGAAATTTTAATAGAAAGATAATCAACATTTGGGTTAGCAATTGCTTTTAAATATTTTTCCATTCTTTCATCAGCTTCTTCTTCACCAAGAACAACCTCACCAATAAGATTGATATTTACTCTAGTACCTTCACTTTTTCTTTTTTTAAGATGTGCGTTAAAGATTTCTTCTTCACCTTTAATTACTACAGTTTTAGTATCTTCTCTAATTTGATTAACAAACATAGGAACTGATAAATTAGGTAGGTACTTTCCTATATTTTGGAAAAGGTATAATAATGTTTTATCTTTTGTTGTAAAGAAATGTGCCATTCCATGTTTTTCTAATAAAAATATAATCTGATTTGCAATTCTTGCATTAGATTCAGCTCTAAAACACTGATCCATAAGCTCAATTAATAAAGCTTTATCTTTTGGATGTTCTAACATCTTATTCATTTTTACATAGAATTCTCTATCGAAGTCACTAACAAGCTCAGTTGCTCTGTTTTGCCATTTTTCTGCTAATCTTATTGATGAAGTTATAAGTTCTTGTTCATTTCTCATCGGTTGTCCTTAAATTTAATTGGTTTTTAAATAAATTTTAAGTAGCTTGTGAGCGCACGCTTTTAAATGTGCTCTAGAGGGAAGGAACCGCCAAGTTTGTCCCTCTATCTACTTATTTTTCTTCTTTTTTCTTAATTAATGTTTTTTACCTAAATATGCTTCTTGAATCGTTTCTGAATTTAACAATTCTTCAGCTGTACCTTCATGGGTAATTTTACCTACTTCAAGTACATACGCTCTGTCTGCTAATTTTAAAGCAGCTTTTGCATTTTGTTCTACTAATAAAACAGTTACTCCACTTTGGGCAATTTCTTTAACAGCTTTGAAAATACCTTTAATTAAAATTGGAGCTAATCCTAATGATGGTTCATCAAGGATTAATAGTTTTGGTTTAGACATAATTGCCCTACCAATTGCAAGCATTTGTTGCTCACCACCTGAAAGCGTTCCTGCAAGTTGCTTTCTTCTCTCTTTTAACCTTGGAAGAATGTCATAAATCCACTCTAGTGTCTCTTTATCATGATCTTTAAGTGTATAAGCACCCATCATTAAGTTTTCTTCAACTGTTAGAATTCCAAAAACTCTTCTTCCTTCTGGAGAATGAGACATACCTAAAGATACAATATCATGTGCTTCACATTTTGTAATATCATTTTTATCAAAAACAATATGCCCAGATTTTGGTTTTAAAAGACCTGAAATTGTTTGTAAAGTTGTAGTTTTACCAGCACCATTAGCACCAAGAATTGTAACTACTTCTCCACGTCTAACTTTAAGAGAAATACCTTTAATTGCAGATACTGCACCATAAGATACATGAAGGTCTTTTATATCTAATAAAATTTCATTATTAACCATTATTCTTCCTCCTCATCATCATCGTCAGTTCCAATATATGCTTCAATAACTCTTGGATCATCTTGAACAAATGAAGGTAAGCCTTGAGAAATCTCTTTTCCAAAGTTAATAACAGTAATGTAATCAGTTAACTTCATTACCATTTCCATATCATGTTCAATCATCATAATACCAAGACCCATCTCTTTAATTTTTAAGATGATGTTTGTTAATTCAATTGTTTCATTTTCATTTAGACCAGCTGCTGGCTCATCTAAAATTAAAATCTCTGGATTAGCAGCAAGTGCTCTAGCCATTTCAATTTTTCTTTGATTTCCATATGATAAATCTCCAGCTGGAGTATCTGCATATTTACTTAATCCAAAGAATTCCATTAACTCTTCTACTTTTTTCCAATGTTTTAACTCATCAGCTTTATAAGCTGGAGTATGAACAATTGAGTGGTACCATTTTTGATTAGATTTAGTATGCGTTCCTGCAATAATATTCTCAGCAACAGACATCTCTTTAAATAATCTAATATTTTGGAAAGTTCTTAAAACTCCTCTTTGAGCAATTTTATGAGGTTCCATTCCAGTGATATCTTCACCTTTATATTTAATAGTTCCTTGCTCAGGAGTATAAATACCTGTCACACAGTTAAAAAGTGTAGTTTTACCAGCTCCATTAGGACCAATAATTCCATAAATCTGACCAGGCTTAACTTTGATAGTTAAATCATCAATAGCAACTAATCCATGGAAGAATTTTGAAACGTTTTCAATTTCTAATACATATTTCATTATTTACTCTCCTCTTGTTTAGCTACTTTTTTCTTTAAGAAAGATGGAATATTTCCAAACTTTGCAGGCCATACACCATTTGGTCTTAAAATCATTGTTAATACCATTGCAGCACCAAAGATTAAGTATCTTGATTCTTTAAACTCAGTGAATAACTCAGGTAATACGAACATTACGAAAGTACCAATAATAATTCCTGGTAATGAAGCCGATCCACCAACAAGTACAATTGCAAAGAACATAACTGATTGCATAAAGTTAAATGACTCTGGAGATACAGCTGAATACTGAATAGCAAACACAGCACCTGCAGCACCTGCAATAGCAGCACCTAAAGCAAAAGCAAATAATTTGTAATATGAGATATTAATTCCCATAGATTTTGCTGCAATTTCATTTTTGTTTATGTAATATAATGCTCTACCATATTTTGAAGTATCAAGATTTCTAATGATTAATAAAGTAATCAGTAATAAACCAAATGCAATATAATAAATAGAAGTATCAGAATATAATTCATATCCAAAAATTCTAACTACATCAATACCAAAAATACCATTTGGACCACCAGTTAAACCAAATACATCATTTGATAAAACTTGTTCAAAAATAATATTAAACCCAATAGTTGCAACAAGTAAATAATCCCCTCTTAAGTGGATAATTGGACCTGCTAATAAAATTGAGAAGATAACTGGAATGATAATTGCAAATGGAATAGTTGCAATAATTTCAAATCCAAAATGTACATTTAAAATTGCCGTCGTATATGCACCCATACCAAAGAAAATAGCATGACCCATATTGAAAATACCAGCTCGTCCTAGAATAATATCTTGAGAGAAAGCAACTACAGCGAATACTAAAAATGTAATACCAATACTTAACCAAGCAGAATCAACTAAAAATGGAAAAACTGCCATTACTACTAAAAATAATGTAGCGATACTTGTAGTTCTATTCATTATACTTTCTCCGCCGTTTTTTCACCTAGAAGTCCCGTAGGTCTTAAGATAAGAATTACAATTAATAAAATAAATGTAAATGTTTCAGCCCATTCAGTTGAAATATATCCTGCAATCATTGCATTAAATAATCCAAGTAATAAACCACCTAGCATAGCTCCTGGAATTGAACCAATACCACCAATAATAGCCGCGATAAAGGCATTTAATCCATATAACCATCCCATATCAAATGTTAAACCTCTGTAGTAGATACCAATGAATAAACCACCAATAGCTCCAAGCATTGATCCAACAACAAATATAATTACAATAATTCTATTTACATTAATACCCATAAGTTTTGCAGCATCTTGATCTATTGCAGTAGCTCTAATTGCTGTACCCATTTTTGTTTTATTAATGAAAATATAAAGTGCTATCATTAACACTGCTGATAGTGCTAAAATAACTAATTGTGTAAACGAAATAATTACACCACCAAAGTTCCAAGATGTTGCAGGGAATACATCTGATGGGAAAATTTCCATATTTGGTCCCCAAATTAACATAATTCCATTTTGAATTACTAATGAAGCCCCAAGTGCTGAAACTACAGCACTTAATCTTGGTGCCGTTCTTAAAGGTCTATATGCAAGACGCTCAAGAAGAACACCCACAAAAGCCACTACAATTGCTGTTAAAGAAAATACAATTACAATATTCACTAAATTTAGTGCATTTGATCCATAAAACTGTGTAAAGATAGTAAGTCCAACATAAGCAGAAAAGGCAACAAGGTCACCGTGTGCGAAGTTGATTAACTTCATCACACCGTAAACCATTGTATAACCTAAAGCTACTAATGCATATAAACTTCCTATAGTTAAACCATTAATTAACTGTTGAAGAAAAATATCCATTTTTTAAGCCTTAATTATTCAGAAACTACGTTCTTAGTACCATCGTTTTTCATTTTATAAACTACGAATTTAGCACCTACTCTTTCACCATCAGCTCTGATGTTAAAAGGACCTGTAATACCTGGGAAATCTTTCATATCATTTCTAATATAATCAGAAATCTTTTTAGTATCAAAAGAATTTGTTTTTTCAACACCTTCAATAACTGCTCTTAATCCATCAGCATTAGTAACTGGCCAAATTGATGGTGGGTTCATTTTAAATGTCTCTTTATATGCAGCTAAATATTTTTTAGCAACTTCATATGGTAAAATTTCTGGAGTTGGGAAGTTAATTAAAACTGTACCTTCAGCAGCTTTACCAGCTAATTTATAGAAATCAGGGTTGTCATTTGAATCACCACCAACGAAATCAGCATTGATTTGTAATTGTTGTTGTTGAGCTCTTAATAATCCACCATCAGTATAGTAACCTGAGTAATAAATTACATCTGGGTTCATTGCTTTAACTTTTGTTAACATTGCTGTAAAGTTTTGAGTTCCAGCTTTGATTTTACCTCTGAATACTACATTTCCACCAAGAGCTTTAACTGAAGCTTCAGTTGCATCACCTAAGCCTGCTGAGTATGAAGAATAATCAGATAAAACTACAATATTTTTGTATTTTTTAGTATTAACCATATATTCCGCTGTAAAATCACTTTGAGATGAATTTGGGAATGAGTTTCTAAAGAATGTCCAATATTTTCTTTTAATTAAAGAATCACTTGTACCATCAGAAGTTTGTAATACTTTATTTCTGTAGTAAGTAGTTTGAGCATCTTCAGTAGCACCTGAAGTGTACGAACCAATATCAGCAATAACACCAGCATTTACTAATTTCTTAGCACAAACAGCAGCTTTTTGAGCTTTAGCTTCATCATCACAAGTAATAACTTCGATTTGTTTACCTAAAAGTCCACCTGCGGCATTCTTCTCATCTGCAATTAATTTTACAAAGTTCTCAATACTTTGACCTTCATTTGCATACTTTCCAGTAATTGGTGCTTGAACACCAATCTTAACAGTATCAGCAGCTACTAATGAGCTTGCAACTACAGCACTAAGTGCTAAAGCACCAGTTAATTTTTTTAAATTCATATATCTCTCCTTAATTGAATTTGTTTTTTGATTCTAATTTGTCTAAAATGTAGGCTCAATTACATAGCAACCTACACACCATTCGCCGATGTTTTCGATGATATTAATATCGCCTCCTTTGAAACTTGATTTTAAATTTTTATGAGAAGCTACTATCTTGTCAAAAGACTCAATAATCTCTTCAATTCTTCTATCTGACTTTTTTCTAGCAGTGTTTGAAATATCTAGATAAAAAGCAAAAACACCATAATCAAGTGTTGATTCTTCTTTTTTATCTCTTGATAACATCTTACACATAAGATCAATATCATGTTTGTATTCATCTTGTGCATTTCTAACACCATTTCTAATACTCATAATTACTTTTGAGATTGAATCATTATCACTTTTATGCTCAAATCTCTCATCTAAAGTAAGACAAATAACATCTTGAGTAATATTGTTTTCACTCATAAACCATCTAAAAGAATCCCTTTTAGGCAATGAACATCTTAAAATATCTGCAATAGTTGCATCAATGAAAATTTCTGGTGAATTTTCAAGTTTTGCAATCTCTTGTGATACATGAATAGTTAAAAATTTTGGTGGAGCATAAGATAAATATAATTCATCTGCAGTCCAAAAAGTATAGTTTGTTTTTGCAGTAACCATACCTTTTAAAATTGAGTCAATAATTTCATTTTGAGGAGGGAATTTATTCATTATTCTTCTCCTATATAATTTTCATCTACTTCTTCAATAATTCCACTTTCAAAAAGAATTTCTTCAATCAATTTATTTTTTGATAAATTCAAAGATTGACTTAATGTTACTAAGGCATTATCTAATCTTTTATCAATTTTTATTGTTAATTGAGAAATCTCTTTTTTATTACCTTTTAAATGATTGTTAATCACTTTTTGTATAACTGTTCTTTTATTTTTTTGCTTCGCCATAATAAGTCAACTTTTTATAATTTTAAATTAGTACTACAAAAGGTAGTACTTTTATTTCTTTAGTCATTATTTCACAGTAAAACTTAATTGAAACTTAAGATATATATGTAAATCGTACACATTTTAGAGATTTGTTACAAAATTGTTACAATTGCTATTCTAATGCTATTCTACTGAAGATTACGTAAAAAAATTACTTTGTTTTGGATAGTTTTAATTGTTGGATTATTAAACCAAAAACTATAGTTGTTAATCCAACAATTGTAGAAGGATATATAGTTTCGCCAACAATAAAATAAATAAATATTAGTGAGATAAAAGGGGAAATGAATATTAGATTTGCAATTTTTGAAGTAGAAATTGCATGTTGCATAGCTTTTAACCAAAAGAAAAAAGTTATACCCATTTCAAAGATACCTACATAAGAAGCAGCTAATAAACCTGTAAGACTTGGCAGTTCTATAGGTTGTGTAAATAGATAATAAATAATAATAATTGGCATAGATATTAGGAAGTTAGAAAATAACCCAACAATAGAATCTACTTTTGATTTTGTATTTAAAACCCAATACATAGACCATAGTACTGTTGATAATAAAGCTAACATAACTCCATCCATATTAGAGAAGTTTAAAGAGAAAGGTTCTCCTTTTGTTGAAATAATCAATACTCCAAAGTAACATACAATACCAGCAATAATATCATTTAATGTAAGTTTTTGTTTTAAGAAGATTACAGATAAAAATGCCAACATTAAAGCCCAAGTATAATTAATAGCTTGTGCTTCTTGAGCAGGTAAAATATCATAGGCTTTAAATAGTATAAGGTAATATAAAAAAGGATTTATACTTCCAAGAAGAAGTACTAATTTAAAATTCTCTTTTATATGAACTTTTACAGCATTAAATTTTTTTTGAATAAATATGATTATAGATAGTACAAAAGTTGATGTTAATGAAGCGTATAAAACTAGTTCAAAAGGTGATAAATATTGTAATGAGACTTTAAATGCAGTTGCAACTGTAGACCAGAAAAATATGGCAATAAGAGCATATTTATATGCTATTTTCTGTGATTTGATAAGGTGTCCTTAAAGAAATAGCACTTAAATGCTATTTGATTTTTTCACCTTTTTA
>Ga0193952_1000073_pt1 | contig 42423 bp, 37 predicted proteins | sample BB_3_MG_FD_140368 | JGI IMG/M metagenome (GOLD analysis project Ga0193952, IMG submission 140368) | Microbial mat bacterial communities from the Broadkill River, Lewes, Delaware, United States - BB_3_MG | ecosystem: Environmental > Aquatic > Freshwater > River > Microbial mats | place: USA... | reverse complement strand
TTAGCCAAATTTATCATTTCTGCGTTGCGAAGTTTTGCAAGGTCTAGACATTCCTGCAACTTCACGCCTTGACCTGAAAAATTTGGCGTTGCCAGAAATTAATCTGATTCAATCAGAGGTTCCATAACAAACCGCCGAATGGCCAGCGAAACCAAACGGCGGTGATTTTTTAATTTTATTCTATCTTATGATTTTCTATGAGATTGACGAAACGCTTCACGTTGTTGTTTTTGTTCGTCGGTTAACACTTTATCAATTTGTTCACGCACTTGCTGTTTTAACTCAAACTTTTTCTGTTGCGTTGTTTGCATAATCGAACGAATCTCCGATTGCTGTTCCGCCGTCAAATCAAGATGTCGAGTCATTCGCTCTAACTTGTTTTCGACTTTTAACTGCATTAACGCTTCTCGTTTTTCAGCCGTCATATTTTTTTGATGGCCAAATTTGGCATCACATGATTTACCATGATGCATTTTATGGTGAAACCCTTGTCGCTCACCTTTCATCATTTGGCAATATTCTGCTTTTTGACTAAATTGTTCACCTTTCATGCCACAGCCATAACCACCTGCAACCGCTAAACCTGTCACAGAGGCTAGAGCGATAATTCCTGCAACTTTTGTAAATTTATTCATTTTACTTCTCCTTGTTTCAACACCCGCGATAGGCCAACATGCCTTTCCGCTTGATTTCTATTGTGAAAAAACAAAGTGCAAACTTTATGCAAGGAAATTGTTTATTTGTGCAACCTATTAGGTCAATGATTGAGTTGTATTTTCATGCTCAAAAAACCTGACTAGAGAAATATTCAAGAACTAATCCACCATGACAAACTTATAACCCACACCATATACCGACTGTATCCATTCATTTTCGCCAAAGGTTGCCGCTAATTTTTGACGTAACTTTTTAATATGGCTGTCAATCGTTCGGTCAGATACCACTCGATGATCGTTATAAATGGAATCAATCAACTGAGAGCGCGAAAAAATCGTTCCTTCTGCCGACGAGAGGGTTCGCATAATTGCAAATTCAACGGCTGATAATTCAACGTGGTTTTGATGATAATGAACTTGATAAGTTGCCTCATCCAAATGCCATTCACTTGGGGGACCACTTTTCGTTTTAGACAAGTGACTGCGGCGAAGCAAGGCTTTCACTCTGGCAATGACCTCACGGGGGCTAAACGGCTTACACACATAATCATCCGCGCCTAATTCCAACCCAAGAATTCGATCGATCTCCTCCACTTTAGCGGTTAACATCATAATCGGCACTTGACTTGTTTGACGAATTTCACGACATAACTGCAAACCATCGCCAAACTTATCCGCATTTGGCAACATAATATCTAACAACACACAATCAGCTTGGTTTTCAGCTAACCAATCATGAACACCTTCACCAGACAAAAAATGCTGCGTTTGGTAGCCATAAGACTCCAAATAATCAATCAGAAGCTGTGCAATTTCAGGTTCATCTTCTACCAACAAAATTTTCTCACGCAGTACTGGAGAGACTGCGGAGGAATGACTCAGATCCGCCATTAAACTTACACCTTCTAATCAATTAAATTTGGAAATTGAATTTTCACACTTAAGCCACCTAATCTTGATTGACTTAAATGCATGCTTCCTGAATGTGCTTGGACAATTTGGCTCACCATCGCCAAACCAAGCCCCGCGCCACCTGTGCGACGATTTCGAGAAGGCTCTGTGCGATAAAACCGCTGTGTTAAATTCTGTAATTCTGCCTCATCAACGCTCGGAGCACTATCGTTAATTTCTAAAACCCATTCCGATTCCTCAGAGTTTTCCATAAGTTTCACTTCAATGACACCTGGCATCCCGTTTTGCTGCAAGGAGTCTGTGTAATCCATTGAGTTTTTCAGAAGATTACTTAGCATCTGATTTAAACGATTGCGGTCACCAAAGACCCACGCATTCGATGCTATATTCGTTTGAATTTTCAAGCCTTTATGCCGCGCTTTATCTTGCATAGAGGTCACAACTTGAGCAATCAAACCATTCCAGTCGAGCTTCTCCATTGAATACTGCAAAGCACCGACATCACTTAAACTCAAGTGATAAAGATCCTCAATAAGTCGTTGCAACACCGAAACTTCTTGCTTCAATTTTTGGAGGTTTTCGGCATTCATTGGCCGGATACCATCACTCATAGCTTCAATCGAGCCATTTAAAACGGTTAAAGGCGTACGCAATTCATGCGAAATATCTGCCACCCATTGGTTTCGACTCTGTTGTGCAGCTTCCAACGTTTTAGCTAAGTAATTGAAATCCCTTTGCAAAGTTCCAAACTCATCTTTACGCTGAACATTTAACCGGCCGGTCAAATCTCCACTGGCTAAGCGATGCATGGCTTTATTCAATTGGCGGATTGGCGTTAAAAAGTGGTTGGCTAAAGGCCACAGTAAAATCAATGCCAACCCAGTAATCAAAATCGCACCAATCGTCAAAACTCGCAATTGTGATTGAGCATATTCAATATCTGCCTGCTGAATAAGTTCTTGTAATGGTGCATAAGCAATCAAAGCAATCGGTTGATCGCCGAGATAGACAGGTAACTTATGACAAGCTTTATCGATTTGTGGCCCATAAACAACTTGCCCCTCTGGCGTCAACAAGCTCACTCGACGCTCAAACTCGTCCGGAGGCGGCGAACGTCTACGGGGTTCACGAAGCACTAAAGGAATCATGCTCGGCATCTGCTTTAAATCAATACGGTGCGAAAGATGTAGGATTTTTCGCCACTGCGGCTCTGGTACCTCAATGGCTTTACTGAAAGGTTCATATTGAAGAAAAATCTGGAAGTTAGTTTGCAAACGTTCTAAACGTTGCTGGTCCCTCTGATCAACATAGTGCAACATGGTTTTGTGCAAAACAAATTGATTACTCCAGAGCAATGTTGCCAAAATGACAAATCCAAACCCCAATAAAAACAGAATAACTTTTGTTCGAATACCCATAATGCACCAAGCTCAACTCACCCACTCAAACGACCAATTTCATCATAAATGATTACCGGCCGGTAAAGTTGCAAAGATTATGCAATGCCGATACGTTTTTTACGTTGCTTCGAGCTGTTTTGACCCGTTTTAACCCTTTATAAATCCTATCGTTTATAATCTGCAAAAATTTATTTTTACCGGCCGGTATATACTTTAAGGACTTAATTTATGGCATTGCTTCACCTTCGCGACATTCAACTCAGTTTTGGCGCAGCTCCACTGCTCAACAAAATCAGTTTGCAAATTGAACCCAATGATCGAGTCTGTATTGTCGGGCGAAATGGTGAAGGCAAATCAACCCTTCTCAAAGTCATCGAAGGAGCCATTCAAGCCGATGATGGCAGCCGCATTTTGCAAGATGGCTTGTGCATTGCAAAACTACAACAGGAAGTGCCACATGACACTCACGGGTCAGTGTTCCACATTATTGCGCAAGGCTTGGGAGAGATTGCACCCTTGCTGGATAAATTCCACAAATTAAGCCTGAAGCTTCAATCCGACACCTCCGAAGAGACACTCAACCACTTCACACAAATTCAGCAAGAAGTCGAGGCAAAAAATGGCTGGGAGTTGAATCAAAAAGTCGACACAGTCATCTCCAAACTCGGATTAGCGGCTGATGTCGAATTTTCAACCCTTTCCGGTGGTATGAAACGTCGAGTGTTACTTGCAAAAGCGCTTGTCCAAGAACCGGATATCTTACTGCTGGATGAGCCAACAAACCACTTGGATATTCCATCAATTCAATGGATGGAAGGTTTCTTAACTTCAATTCGATGCGCTTTGGTATTTATCACGCATGACCGTTCATTTTTACAAGCCATAGCAAACCGCATTGTCGAATTGGATCGAGGCAATCTTTCTAACTGGGAATGTGACTACCAAACTTATCTGCAACGAAAAACAGAATGGCTCGAGGCTGAGGCAAAGCAAAATGCCGAGTTTGACAAAAAACTGGCGCAAGAAGAGACTTGGATTCGCCAAGGAATCAAAGCCCGCAGAACGCGTAATGAAGGTCGTGTTCGGGCATTAGAAAAACTGCGTGAGGAACATAAAGCCCGTCGCAGTCAACAAGGTAAAGCCAACTTACAAACTAACACCGCTGCAACCTCTGGAAAACAAGTCATTGAAATTACCGGATTGACATTTAACTTCCCGAACAAGCCAATTGTGAGCGACCTTACGAGCGTGATTATGCGCGGTGATAAAGTTGGAATCATTGGTCAAAACGGTTGCGGTAAATCAACTCTCTTAAACCTACTACTTGGCAAAATTGAGCCGCAAGCCGGCAAAATCAAATTGGGCACCAATCTAAAAATTGCCTATTTTGACCAACACCGCGCACAACTCGATGAAAACTTGCCAGTGGTTGAAAGTGTCTTGGAAGAAAGTGACCATGTTGAAATCAATGGCCAACGTAAACACGTTATGGGCTATTTAGGAGATTTCTTATTTTCACCTGATCGTGCTCGCCAGCCGGTAAAAGCCCTTTCAGGAGGAGAAAGAAATCGCCTATTATTGGCTCGGGTATTTGCCAAACCCTCCAACCTGTTAATTCTCGATGAACCGACCAACGACTTGGATGTCGAAACACTTGAACTCTTGGAAGAGTTGCTCATGAACTACCCTGGTACCGTGTTAATTGTCAGTCACGACCGTGAGTTTCTGAACAATGTGTGTACAAGCTCCCTAGTGTTTGATGCGCCAGGTGATGTCAATGAATACGTCGGTGGCTATGACGACTGGCTTCGTCAACGCCCTGTCCGTTATCTTGAAACCGCAAAAGCGGATAAATCCGCTAATTCATCCAACAGTAAACCTTCTCCGGCCGGAGGTAAACCGTCTACGGCACAAAAACCGGCAACCAGCACTCACAAGCCAAAGAAAAAACTCAGCTACAAAGATCAACGCGAATATGATGCTTTGCCTAAGTTATTGGAAGATTTGGAGGCCGAAATTGAAACTCTCAATGAAGAAATGACTCAACCGGACTTCTATTCAAAAGATCAAGAAACCGTGCAAGCAAAGTTGGCAGAATTGCAAGCCAAAGAGAATGAGTTAGAAGCCGCATTTGAACGTTGGGAAGAACTGGAATCAATGCTTGAATAAAGCTAAAACAGAGAATTTGACGAGTAAAATTCGTCAGTTAGAATCTGCCAAAAATACGACACTTAAATTTGGCACGGCTTATGCTAAATCCTGAATAAACCAAATATGAAAAATTCAATAGGAAAGTAATCATGAGCCGTTTTCAAATCATTAAACAAGTTTTTGAATCTCGTAAAAAAGACTTAATTAAGATCCAAGTCTTAGCCATTGAGGTGGCGATTTCCCAAGCAAACCAAAACACGCAACAAGAAGTTGCTAAGTAGCAAGAAACGCTACAACGATACCGACTGTGGCTCTCTTGAAGGCTTACCAAGCAGATACCCCTGGATATGCGTCGCGCCCGCTTCAAGCGAAGTGGCTTGCATCGCTTCATCTTCAATCCCTTCCATAACCAGTTGGTAATTTGCCTCAAGAATCATGCTCGCCGTCGATTGTACAATCTTACGAGTTTTTGAATCTCCTTCACATAACGCCAACACCAAACTTCTATCGAACTTGATAATATCAACCGGCATGTGTGCTAAATAACGAATAGATGAATAGCCACTACCAAAGTCATCTAAAGCGATTTTAAAGCCTTTTTCTCGTAACTCATTCAACACATCTTTTGCATACTCCATATGATCAACAAGCGAATTTTCGGTCACCTCAATCACCAGTCTATAGTCGTTTAAATAAGCCTCCATAGAATCAAACAGTGAGACGAACGCAGGCTGTAACAAAGTCTTTGCGGATACATTGACAGAAACCCCTGTGTTTTTGGGAATCACACCATTTTGCAAATCTTCGACGACCTTTTTAATAACCTGTTGGTCAAAGTCCACCTCTAAACGGCGGCGGTTAACGACACTAAAAATATCGTTTGGAAAAACCATGCTGCCATCTTCATCCTGCAAACGTACCAAGCTTTCATAATACATACCAGACGTCTGCATATTAACAATTGGTTGATAATGCATCGCAATTCCAACACCTGATTCTACCGCCTTCATTACGGTGGTAACGACTTGATTTGACACTAAACTTTGAGCTTCTCGATCAAGCAGTTGATGGTAAACCTGAATCTTATTTTGTGGCGACTGCTTTGCCTTATACATCGCAATATCAGCTTGTCTTGGCAAACTAGCGACATCATTATTTTCCTCGGGAACCGCTTGACTGATACCCACACTAAAAGTCACCATCTCTTTAACCCCTAGCTGGGCGAAATTTGCATTTGCCAAAGCGGTTAAGCAAACCTGCGCAATCTGCTGAATTTCTTGCGCTGATTTATTCTGAATAATCACTGCAAATTCATCCCCACCAATACGATAGGCTGGCGACTCCAGTGGCAGATGATCTTGAATCGTTTTGGCCGTCAATCGAATGACTTCATCCCCAACTTCATGACCATATGTATCATTTAATGCTTTAAAGAAATCGCAGTCGAACAAAATAAATGTCGTAGAAATCGGATCTTTTGCATACTGATAAAGAACCCCATTCCAAGCTTCATCAAATGCGCGGCGATTATATATGTTTGTTAAGACATCACGACGAGCCTGATCCCAGACGATTTGATTTTGCTCATCAAGCTTAGCTTGAGCTCTATTTAAGTTTTGATGATACAAATAGATTGATTGCTTGAGCTGTTCAAATTCTTTTAACAGGAATCGCTCTTCTGGAGGTTTGATCTCTCCACTTCGTTTTTGCAGACGTTCAATATAGAGCGACAACATTTGAATAGGAGAGTAAAACGCCAAATTGAAAATAAAGTACATCAAAATCGTGGCCATGGATAAAAACACAAACATGTCCATCATAAAACTTTTAATTAGCTCCCAAAGCTCATCACTTACAGGGTTTTGTACAGGCTTAAATTGGATAAGTTCCTGAATTTCGCGACTTGAAACCGATCCAGAACCATGAAGACGTATCGAAGTCTTTTCAATATGATAGAACGTGTTCTCTCGGAGGAGATAGTCGACAATATCAACCGACACACCGACATAACCAATCACGTTTCGGCTTCCACGTTGATAAATAGGTTCATAAATATTCAAATGCGGAGGGTTGTAATCCCGAAAGACAACCATGGATTGCAAATGGTCAATTGTCTGGGGAAGTGAGCTGTCATAACCTTTGGAAGGAGATGCTGGCATTAACAAAGTTTTTTCAGCGTTATAAAGTTCAAGATTAGAAAAAGACGGATGAAAATAACGACTCTCTTGCATTCGTTCGTCATGCCAGAAAAAATAATAACTTGGGTCTCGCAACTGCTGGAAAACCTCATCCCATTCAGAAATTTTGCGAAGCTTACTCTGTAAATCATTCAATGAAAAGGTTAAGACTCGTTGCATTTCAAGAGCCGCCTGCTCCTGGTTTTTTTCGACCACAGCCTTTCGAATTTGCTCACCTTGATTATAGAGTTTAAAATTAATAATCAAGAGTCCCAAAATTGACAAGGTTAAAAAAACAGCAAAATAAAATCGAATCGGTCGAATGAGTCCTTCTGGAATTTTCAACGTAGTTCCTTCACTTCAGAAATTACTTAATGGATTATTGATCAATGAGTTTATGAATTGACTCAACCAGTCGATCTTGAAGATCAAATTCATATTCACTTGAAAAAAAATGATTAGCGCCTGCTACGATTACCAACTGGGTTGGTGTACTTCTCAAGTCATCGAGCCAATTTTGGCCAACACTTTGATAACGCTTATCTTTACCACCCATTATTGTCGTCGTCGGAATGCCAAGATTCTTCATTGACTCAATGACATAATCACGTGTCAAACGCACATAAGACAAATACGATTCAGGTGTCGACAAATAATCCCCTTGACAAAATTTCAGATGATATTTGCGTAATTTTTTCTGGTTCGAAGCAACTGCATTTTTAGCAAATGTCATCTCATCACTTGATGTTCCCAATTCAGGACCACTCAAATAAAACATACTTGTGAATATACCAGACACCACAGATTTATCAGAGTAACGATTAAAATATTCTAGAACGTCTAAGCTACCACTTGAATGCCCAACCAAGATAATCTTTTCATGACCTTGTTTCTTCAACCATTGCACCCACGCATCAAGTTCAGCAACGTCCTCCTCTAGGGTATGAGTGTGGATTGCTTGGCATTTTACCGACTCTTTTCGCTGCTCAATTCCCAAAGTCAAAGTAGGGCTTAGCGTGGCCACACCCACATCATTTAAGGCTTGACTCATTGCTTTCACCGTATGGAATTGATTTGTAGTCAAAAAACCATGGACAATCAAAGCAACCGGCTTGCGCGAATCGCCTTTTTTATACTCCGCTTGTGCCGTCAAACCTAGAGAAGGAATCACATTCGTCACAGTCTCAGCTTGCACAGTACTGATAGACAAAAACAAGACGAAAAAACTTGATAACAAAAAAGACTTAACAAAATTCGTACTAATCAGATCATTCACACCCCACTCCCTAGAAGTCTGTCAAATGAGTTTTCAACGACCCCTAACACTTCTCATTTTTAACGATGGTTTTTCCAGAATTGAATAGTTACTCATCAACCCAATACCTTCACCCTACTGAAAGTAACAGTTTTTTATAAACCGGTAAATTTTTTAAGGATATTACGACAACAAAAAATAATGTCCACTCAATAAATTTTATCAATGCCAAGACACACCACCTAAAACTATTGACAGTTGACATAATCTCTGAGTTTGTTAACATAAGGGACGTTTTTAACTACCCCAAAGATTTATTATCTTTTATTCAACTGCAATTACATTGCTGTCTTCTGCGTTTAGACGCACATTTTTAGACCGTCAAAATCGGTCAAGTCTATTCCCTAGGGCATTGCTCAGGATCAATCGAAAGACTCATGCCATGATCAATTTCATGGATACCAATGAGTTCTATACGTCTTTTGTATTTTTCAAAACTTATTTTGTTCGAGGTCAGTTTACGACCCAAATGCGATTGGTCAAAGATTCATCTTTAACCTTAGATTGTGATTATTATGGAGTCTGATACCGATAACTTAACGATTATTTATCGCCGTCCCACACTTGCAGATGGCATTCACATTCACCAATTGATCAAGAATTCTCCTCCACTGGATTTGAATTCCAGCTACCTCTATTTCTTGCAAAGCTCACACTTTGCAGACACGTGTGTAGTCGCAGAAAGAGATGGAGAAATTCTAGGCTTTGTCTCAGGGTACATGCGCCCCGACGCACCAACCGAACTGTTTGTTTGGCAGCTAGTGGTCGGCGAAAACGGTCGTGGGCAAGGCGTTGCTAAGGCACTGGTTCGCCAACAGATTACACAAGCAATAGAGCTACAAAGGCAACGTCAGTCAAAGCTATTAACCATAAGTTGCACCATTAGTCCAAGCAACCTTGCATCTCAAGGCGTCTTTAAAAGTTTGGGCAAATATTTTGGTTTACAGCTTGAAGTCTCAAAATTCCTGACCGAAGAACACTTTGTTGGCAGCGACCACGAAGCGGAAGATGAATACAAGCTTTTTGCACCGGCCGGTGAAACTTTAAACGACTTTTTGCACGACAAACTTATGACTTAATTTAAGACAAGTCAAACAACTAAATTCATAAAATCGTAATAAGAATTACAACTATTTTTATTACGTTTAATAATAAAAACACTACATTTACAAACGAGGACACTATGCCTTTAGAAATATTTAACACTTATGAATCCGAAGTTCGTGGTTACATTCGCTCTTTTCCAACCGTCTTTGAAAAATCGAAAAATGCGGAAATTTGGGACACCGAAGGAAAACGCTATATCGACTTTTTCGCTGGTGCTGGGGCGCTAAACTACGGCCACAACAACGAACACATTAACTCAGCCGTAATTAATTATCTGCAGAACGATGGTATCGGTCACGCTTTAGACATGGGAACAGTGGCGAAAAAAGACTTTATTGAAAGCTTTGTCACCAAAATTTTGCAGCCTCGTCACTTAAACTACAAGCTGCAATTTGTTGGCCCAACGGGAACCAATGCCATTGAAACCGCTTTAAAAATTGCGCGTAAAGTCAAGGGTCGTAAACAGGTAATGAGTTTCACCAATGGTTTCCATGGTATGTCTATGGGGTCTCTGAGTATTACTGGGAACCAGTATTACCACGATGACAGCTATGGCGTTCCTGGCTACACCTATCAAGTGCCTTTCCATAATTACCTTGGCGATAAAGTCGATACCATCGCTTATCTTCGCAAAATTTTGGAAGACAACTCTTCGGGAACAGAATTGCCAGCAGCAATCGTATTAGAGACCATCCAAGCAGAAGGTGGCATTAACGTAGCAGATGCTGAATGGTTGAAAAAACTACGCAAAATCTGTGATGACTTTGACATCTTAATGATTGCCGATGACATTCAGGTTGGTAATGGCCGTTCAGGTGACTTCTTTAGCTTTGAACGTGCAGGCATTCAACCAGATATCGTAACGCTATCTAAATCGATTGGCGGTGGTCACCCGATGTCTTTAGTGCTTATGAAACCAGAGTTGGATAAATGGTCTCCGGGTGAACACTCTGGGACTTTCCGTGGAAATAACCTTGCCTTTGTGGCATCAACGACAGCCATCAATGAATATTGGTCTGATGATAGTTTCTCAAATGAAGTCAAAGCAAAATCGAAAATTATCGAAGAGCGTATGCAAGATTTGGCCTTAACTTTCCCACATCTTACTAAGGATGTGCGCGGTCTTGGTTTTATCTGGGGAATCGAATTCCGCGATGCTGAGCTTTGTGGAAATATCTGCTCTGAGTGCTTTGAAAACGGTCTTGTTATTGAAACCGCAGGTTCGGAAAGTAATGTCATTAAATTCTTAGGCCCTCTCGTCATCACCGAAGAGCTGATTCACGAAGGTTTTGATATTTTGAAAAATGCCATTGAAACTTGCAGTAATAAAGCAGACTACTAAGCAGTCTCACAAAAAACACTGAACAAACAAATCGATACACAACCTCATAAAGGCTTGCCATAAAGCCTTTATGAATCAGAGTATGAAATTGTTTTATCCAATTTACCCGTTTAAGAAGATGATTTAAAAACTTTAGGACGAAAAATGATTGTAAGAAATTTATACGACGACATTATTGGCACAGACTCAGACGTAGATTCAAAACAGTGGACTAGCCGCCGCTTATTACTAGCCAAAGACGGTATGGGATTTTCTCTACACGATACCCTGATCAAAGCCGGTGAAGATTTACATCTTTGGTATAAAAACCACTTAGAAGCAGTGTACTGCATTGAGGGTGAAGGTCAGATTTACGACAAAGCCACCGGCATTACCCACGAAATTAAAGAAGGTACGGTTTACGCACTGGATCAACATGACCAACACATTTTAAGTGCCAACAAAGGTGTGCAAATGCGGATGGTTTGTGTTTTTAACCCACCGGTAACAGGTCGTGAGACGCATGACAAAGATGGCTCTTACAATCTGCCAGCCGAGTCGTAATACGCCCGACAATATTTTCACCGTTGCTTTTGAACTAAGGCTATTCACTCTGTCCTTAGTTTGAAAGACTCGCTACGCATTTAAGCAGACACGCCCCTCACCTTAAATCTCAAAATGACTGATAAACCATTCATGACAGATTGCACTGAACCGATGTTTGTATAGCTGTATTAAGCTCAAAACTCTTTTGGGCATAGCTTCTTTTTAATTGATTTTGCACGCCATCACAACAATAGGTTTTGTGAAAATTAATGAAACTAAGCATTCACAAGATTGCTGACAATCGGTAAAATAGCGCCCATTTTTTAATGGGTGCTCATTCAATGAGATTCCCTTTTTAAACAATTATTTACGAGACTGTACAAATCATGTCAAATTCAGAAAACTCCGCACCAGCTAACTTAAGTGTTGAAAAAATCGGTGGTACCTCAATGAGTGCCTATGAAGCGGTGCGTGACAATATTATTTTGTACCCAGAAACTCCATATAACCGAGCATTTGTTGTATCGGCTTATGGCGGCGTCACCAACCTTTTACTTGAACACAAAAAAACTGGCGAACCAGGTGTTTACGGTTTATTTGCGCGTGGTGACAATAACAGCGCCTGGCAAGAGTCACTTGAAACTCTTCGAGCGGAACTACTTAAAATTAACTCAGAGTTATTCTCAAACTCCGAGCAACTTAAGCACGCCAATGCATTTATTGACGAGCGTATCACTGATACCCGCGAAGTACTAATCAATCTGCATGATATTTGTAGCCACGGCCACTTTGAACTGAGTGAACACTTGCTCACTGTACGTGAACTTTTAGCGTCAATAGGAGAGGCTCATTCAGCCTACAATTTAGCCGAACTACTTAAAAATCATGGGGTTGATACCGCCTTTATCGACCTATCGGGCTGGGATAATAACGAAAAAATGCCACTCGATGAACACATTTTAAAAGCCTTTGCAGATATTGATTTCACAACGACTTTGCCAATTGTCACCGGTTATGCCCACTGCTCAGAAAACTTAATCTCGACTTTTGATCGCGGTTATTCTGAAATGACCTTTAGCCGTATTGCCGTGATGTTAAAGGCAGCCGAAGCCGTAATTCACAAAGAATTTCACCTATCATCAGCAGACCCTCGTCTAGTCGGTGAAGATAGCGCAGTGCCAATTGGGAAAACGAGCTATGACATTGCCGACCAACTGGCAAACTTAGGCATGGAAGCTATTCACCCTCGTGCTGGTAAAGGCTTGCGTCAAGCAAATATTCCACTGCGCATTATGAATACATTCGAGCCTGACCACCACGGAACACTGATTACCGCAGACTATAAATCAGAACAGCCAATGGTTGAAATCATCGCCGGCATGGAGCGCTTGATCGCCGTCGAGATTTTTGACCAAGAAATGGTGAATCAGGTCAATGACTATGAAATGCATATTCTAAAAATTACCAAACGCCTTCAGTGCCAAGTGGTTTCCAAAGACTTCAATGCCAATACCATCACTTTATACATTGATGGTTCTTTGAAAAAAGTAAGTCGTGCAACTAGCCAACTAAAAGAAGCTTTTCCATCAGCACAAATTACTACTAGCAAACTCTGCATGGTATCTGCGATGGGGTCAAATATGCGAGTTCAAGGGTTATTGGCTCAAGCAACAAGCAGCTTGGCGGATAAAGGAATCAATATTGAAGCGATGCACCAAAATACGCGTCAGGTTGAAATGCAGATTTTTGTTGATGCCGATTGCTACCCCACCGCTGTCAAAGCCCTGCATGAAACTTTAATTGAAGTGCATAATCATGGCAACGCAATTGCCAAACATTAAGCTCTGTTAACCATTCAACAGACCCTAAGATAAAATGATTTTTATCGACGCTTAAAAAGCGACTGGGGCTTTCCCAAGTCGCTTTTTCTTCTTTTGGAGCATGGCAATGCAACTCCCTCATTTTGAACCAAACAACTTAGTTTATGATCATCCGGATTTTGTAATTATCAATAAACCGGCCGGTATGAATTTTCATGGCAAGCAAACCCAAAACGGTTATATTTTAGGCGTCGCTGATTGGGCAGCAAAAGCTCTCAATATTGAAAAACTATGGTCGGTGCATCGACTCGACAAAATGACCTCTGGTTTGTTAATTTTTGCAAAAAGTTCTGAAGCGGCTGCGAAATTCAGTGAACTATTTCAAAACCACCAAATCCAGAAATATTATTTAGCACTTGCCAACCAAAAACCGAAAAAAAAACAGGGATGGATAAAAGGAGACATGGAGGCTGCGCGTCGTGGAAACTATAAATTATTGCCAACCAAGCATAACCCTGCAGTGACACAATTTATTTCTACCTCAATTCGCCCAAAACTACGGTTATTTCTTCTTAAGCCGCACACTGGAAGAACCCATCAATTGCGAGTAGCATTGAAAAGTTTAGGCTCACCTATTCTAGGGGATAAGCGCTATCAAGAAGCCAAACAGGCTAGTGAGTTTGATCGTGGCTATCTACACGCTTTTGCATTGGAATTTGATTGGAACCATCAAGAAATTTCCGTCAACTGTCCCCCTTGCTTTGGAGAATATTTTGTACTTCCAGAAACTCAACAGCAAATTCATCAATGGTTACCGGCCGGTAATTGTTTTAAGGCAAGCAAATAACCCGTTAACTCTGGCATAATTTCAAGCATTACTTAAAAACAATTCTTCCCAAAACTTATTTTTCAAAATTTATAAACGCCGCCACCTAAATGTAATGTTATGCCACAGTCCACTCAATCGACAAATTTAAAAATCGGCTATGCTCTTCGCGACTATTTGCAAAAAGAGGGTTATGACCGACAAGCGTTAAGCAAAGACTTAATAGCCGGCTTTACAGTCGGGATTATGGCGATTCCGATTTCTATGGCCTTAGCCACGGGTATTGGTATTTCTCCAATTTACGGACTATACACCGCAATTGTTGCAGGTTTTTTTACCGCCCTTTTTGGCGGTTCTCGCTACAGTGTTGCTGGGCCGACATCCTCTTTTGTCATTTTACTGATTCCTGCTGCCGAGGCTTACGGTCTGTTTGGCGTGGTCTTTGTCTCATTCATCGGAGGCCTATTATTATTGCTCATTGCCTATTTCCGTTTTGGACGCTGGATTGAATACATACCGCAACCCATTACCTTGGGTTTTACCACCGGCATTGCCACATTAATTATTCTGTTACAGATGAAAGACTTTTTTGGCCTTCCACTTGACCAACTCCCCAGTAATTTTTGGGAAAAACTTTTAATAATGGCACAAAACCTTACGGATGTTCACTGGCAAACCGCTGCAATCGGTTTTGGAACCGCCATTTTCATGATTGTTTGGGCACAGATGAAATGGCGTTTCCCCGGACACCTACCAGGATTAATCTTAGCCAGTATCCTTACCTATTACTGGAATCAGCAAGGGGCGCAAATTCTGACAGTTGGCGATTTGTTTGGTGAAATTCCACATGTTTTACCAAACTTTAAAGGCGACTGGCTTACAGAAAACCTATTAATCATGAGCTACCCAGAACTTTGGGAAATGCTCAAAATACTCTTACCTATGGCCTTTGTATTAGCTCTGCTGGGTGCAATGGAATCTCTCTTTAGCGCAGTTGTACTTGACAACGAATCTGGTAATCGTCACTCACCGAACAGTGAGCTTTTCGGACAAGGATTAGGCAATATATTTTCCTCTCTGTTTGGTGGTTTCGGTTCCACAGGAGGAATCGCTCGCTCTATCACCAACCTCAAGGCCGGCGCAGTTTCACCTATTGCCTCCATGTTTCACTCGGTGGTTGTCCTATTTGCCATTTTCTTCTTAGCGGATTTACTGGTGCATTTACCTATGCCAGCTATGTCGGCACTTTTGATATTAGTTGCATGGAAAATGAGCAACTTCTCCCGAGCGCTAGGATTAATGAAAAACATCGACAGCGACACCTGGGTTTATCTAAGCTGTTTCGCGATGATTTTACTGTTTGATGTGGTGACTGCTGTAATTGCCGGAATGGTATTAGCCTCAATTTTATTCGTCAAAGAAATCGCTGAAATGACCAAAGTACAAGACATCCATCTCAGCAAACGTTATCACAGCGAGTTGCTGCCTGAAGATTGGGGAATGTATCGCATTCAAGGACCTTTATTCTTTGCCGCTGCGGAACGGATTTTCGACGAGCTAGCTGGTGATCTAACCGACAAAAAAGGGATTATTTTGCAAATGGACTCCGTTACTATTCTCGACTCCGGAGGGCTCGCAGCTCTGCGTCGCTTCGCAAGTTTAGCGAATCAACATAACAAGGCTATCTATTTAAGTGAACTGCAATTCCAACCCCTCAAAACGTTAGCAAGATACGGTCTTGATAACTTTGAGGATAATTTCAAACTTTTTTCCAATCTTGATGAGGCAGAAATCACCGCGCAAGAACAAGAAAACCTTGACTCACATGACACGACTCAGATAAATGCCAGAACAGAAAATACCGGCCGGTAAATCCTGAGTAAAAAATGACTCCGAACTGACAAGATGAATTTAAATGACAATGCCTCTCATTTGTGAGTAAAATAGCGGGTCATTTCGATGGAACAGATTCAAGGAAAACGGATATGAGTTGCCAAGAAAAAAATACCTACTCAACTTTTTGCCAAGGGCATAACGATGCAATGAAAGAACCAATGTTTTTTGGTCAAAACGTCAATGTTGCTCGCTATGATCAGCAGAAATTTCCATTCTTTGAAAAATTAATCGAGAAACAGCTTTCATTTTTTTGGCGCCCTGAAGAAGTTGATATTTCAACCGATCGTGCCCAATACCAACAACTTCCTGACAACGAACAACACGTGTTTGTCTCAAACCTAAAATACCAAACCCTCTTGGATTCGGTTCAAGGCCGTTCTCCTAACGTCGCTCTGTTGCCGTTAGTTTCTCTGCCAGAGCTTGAAACCTGGATTGAGACTTGGGCATTTTCCGAGACAATTCACTCGCGTTCATACACACATATTATCCGTAATATCTTCACCAACCCTTCTGAAGTATTTGATGATATCGTCGATAACGAAGAAATTACCAAACGCGCATTGGCGGTAACCTCGCACTATGACGAATTGATTGCATTGACCAATAAAATGTATGCTGAAGCAATTGATTTGCAAAAAAATGATGCGTTCCGTAAACAAATCAAAACTCAGCTCTATCTCACACTGGTTTCGGTCAATGTATTAGAAGCCATTCGATTCTATGTCTCATTTGCTTGTTCATTTAGTTTTGCCGAACGCTCGCTGATGGAAGGTAACGCAAAAGTCATTAAATTGATTGCTCGCGATGAAGCGCTCCACCTGTCAGGCACACAAAACATGATGAATCTTATGGCGGACGGCAAAGATGATCCAGAAATGGCGATTATTGCCAAAGAACAAAAAGAAGCGACCATTGAAATTTTCCGCCAAGCAGCGGAACAAGAAAAGCAGTGGGCAGATTATCTGTTTAAAGACGGTTCAATGATTGGCCTAAATGCTTCAATTTTGAAAGACTATGTTGAGTACATCACCAATGTACGCATGAAAGCGGTTCGCCTTGACCCTATTTTCGAAAATAGAAGTAATCCATTGCCTTGGATGAATAACTGGTTGGTTTCAGATAATGTTCAAGTCGCACCACAAGAATCAGAAATCTCATCTTATTTGGTTGGTCAAGTCGACTCCAAAGTCGATAGCTCAGACTTTAGCGACTTTGATTTATAATCAAATCCATTAGGCTTAAAGACCAAGTCCTAGCAAACACATTTTACTTGCTTAGCCTAAGATCGGGCTAAGCAACCACTCCATCCATTTTCATATTACTGTCATTAAAGCATTAAAAAACGTTCATTTCCTACCGGCCGGTAGTTTTTAAAATGGACAAATGAACCAAGATTACATTTTCGCCTTTCTGCGTCACGGCAGTTACCATCAAAAACCGAATGTACCTAGTGCATGGCAACCTTATGCATTAGATATTCATGGCATTGAACAAAGTCAGTTAGCAGCTCAAAAGATTATTGAATTTGCAAACAATCATGCACTCAATTTACCTGAAAAAATCTTCTGCTCAAATCTACTACGCGCATGGGAAACCGCTCGAGTCTTAGCCGAAAACTTCTCGACACCCCCAAATATTGAATCAGACTCAGCACTTAACGAACGCTCAGTTGGAGCATTGGCAAACCTAAGTGTGAAAGAAATCGATGACATCCTACATTCGGACCCACGATTTGAACACCCAGGTTTTGCTTGGAAATCCGACTCATATTATCGACTGCCTTTTGATGGTGCTGAGTCGCTCATGGACGCAGGAGAAAGAGTTGCTAACTTCATCCAACAGCAGCTCAGCAAGCCCGCTAACCACAGCCAACTTCAAATTTTTATCGGTCATGGCGCAAGTTTTCGCCATGCAGCACATTTAATGGGCATTTTAGAATTTGAGCAAATCAAGCAATACTCAATGCATTATGCCTCACCGATGTTTTTTAAATGGGATGCAGCGCAACAGAAGTTTCTGCATATGGCCGGCAATTGGAAAATCCGCCCTCATTTCACCCCCGAAACGACAGACTTCACCGTCCACCGCAGTATCAGTGAAACACAGCTGACCTCAGAAATCATGCAATGGTTAGATTAAGGAGTTTTTCATGACAACTCACACATTACAAAACGATGCAAACATTGAAAATTTCCAAAACTGGATTCCTGAATCGACTCAAGATTTTGAACTTGAACATCTAATCAAGCCCAATAAAAAAGCCTATTTTTTTTGCGACTTACATGCTGATGCAAACGCGTTTTTACGCTCCCTGAAATTGAGCCAGTTAATCCATGCGCAAAGTGATTTGCAGAACATTACACTCACCGAAAACGCTAAGAAATCGCAAATTATTATTGGTGGTGACTGCTTTGACAAAGGCCCAAGCAATCTTGAACTATTCCAATTGTTAGCCAAATTGCGTGAAACAGGAATCGATTTGGTGCTATTAGCAGGGAATCATGATATCCGAGTATTAGCAGGGATGATTGCACTGGAACATACAGATGATATGCGCCAAGTGCATTTTATTGTGCGCATGGGTCGCAAAACCGTCGCTTTCTTTAAAGAAGTCTTTGATTATTACCAACTGAACCTACACCCCTGCCCTGTTACAAATGCTCAAGCGATTGAAAAACTAACGCCACCACAACAGTGGTTTGATTCATTTGCAGAGTTCTCAAAAAACACTCTGAATGAGAAACAATTAGCAAAAGAATTCAAACAGATTCGCAAAAAACAACGTGATATTTTTGATGCCTGCTTCGAGCTGGGTATGGAGCCTAAACACCTATATCAAGCAATTAAATTCGCACAACAACTGTTTATTGAACCGGCCGGTGAATTTGCTTGGTTTTTTCAAGAACTGAAACTACTCCATCGAAGCGGAAACTATCTTTTCTGTCATGCAGGATTGGATGATGAAATCGCAGAATTATTCAGCGAATTACGTGATCCATGCGATGAATTAAATAATGTTTTTCAGCAAACGTTAATGGCAGGTAAGATTTTTGAAATTTACTATAGCTCTTATGGCAACGTTGTCCGCACTAAATACCGTGACAAAAATTTTGCCTTTACTCGCAAAGGTGCCAAAGCACTCAAAGAACAAGGGATTTATGCCATTGTAAATGGACATCGAAGTCATACTGATGGCCAAAAACTGTATCTTCGAGAAGGCATTTTGAACTTCGAATGTGACACCGAACTCAACCAAAACTGTCGAGCAAAAAGAGGACTTAACACTTTTGGCGAATCTGTTACTATATTTTCTCTTGACGGCTCGGTAAACGCCCTTTGTAACGACTTGCCAGCCCCTAAGCAATTTCGCCCGAGTGTTCAGTCTGCCTGAATAGGGTTCTGGGAGAGTAATATGGCCAAGAAAACAGAATATTTTGAGCACGAATCCTTGCAGGATAAAGAATCCGTTGTGAATTATTTGAACGCTTTATCCGAAGGTATTGTAAAGGGTGAAATTTTAATCTCTGATGAAGAAGACACGCAAATTTTAAACCCTCAAAACCTAACGTTAATGAGTATTCGTGCCAAAAAAGGCAAAAATGAGCAATCACTTCGTTTAAAGCTTGAATGGAAACAAAAAAATGATGAGGACGCTGATAATGCACCTCTGTTTATTAAAGCGAAGAAAGCCAAAAATACTTCCAAGAAAAAAACCAAAAAATAACGTCAAAATTTGCAACGTTTTATTTGATCGTTACTCTTTCATTCACAGGTCACATTCATGCACCAAATTTCTGCCATCTATGAAAGCTTGCGCTTCTTACTCATCGATCTGCAAAAACAGTTGCAGGCGATTACGGACGGCATCCAAGAATCAGACCTTTCATTATTTGAAAAAAGCCAACAGAGAATTGACTATATTGAAAATGCTCACGTCAATATACTCAACCGCTGTTTTAGTGCTGGTCGAGAGTTAGAGCCAAGCTTTCAGCCGCAAATTCAAGGCTATGAACACATTTCCTACAGTTTGAAGAACCTTTCCAGCCAATTGGAAGGATTGAGCTATGGCTTAAAAAAATGTCGTTCAATTAAACTCATTCAAAAAAAACGAATCTTGACAGCATTGGAGCTGCTAAATAATGGTTTATCCTTGATTGAACCAGCCATTGAAAGTGATGAATTATCTTTATCGATTGATTTATGCAAATTCCAAAGCCGCATTGAAAAACTTTGCGATCAACAAATTAAACGTTATCAAGATCGCTTAAAAACAGGACAAAATAGCCAAGCCCTAATGCAGAGTAGTTTTATTGTAAAAGATATTGAGGCCATGGCCGAAACACTCCTGAAAGTCGGCGAAGGCATTTTATCGGGCAAACTCGGTCAATTTATCCAAATTGATCGTTACCACACTCTGAGCGAAAGCCTGTCAAAAATCGATTATGACCTCGAAGACCCCGCCATTACCATTCACTCCATGGGCGAGACCAAATCCGGCTGTACAATTTCTGGAGTCACTTCAGCCAGCGAAGCTCAAGAAGAAATCTTGGCAATTTTCAAAGAGGGTCAAAAGGACAAGCTTCTAGAAGAAAAAATCGGTATTGAAAGCTGGCATGAGAAATTTCCTGGCATTGCACCCGAGGTGTATTCATACCAAAAACAAGGCGATAAAGCGGCGCTATTATTCGAATATTTAACAGGAAAAACATTTGAAAAACTGCTGCTCGAAGACCGAAAAACCCTCAAAAATGGTCTTAATCGACTATTTGAGACCTTAACTGATATTTGGCAAACAACAGAACAGACTCAAGGAATTCCCACCAGTTTTATGCCGCAGCTTCAAAAACGCTTGAAAAGCGTTTATGCGGTACATCCTGAATTTAACCTTTCTGGCAAAGGTCTTCGAATTGGATCAGCTCAACAAGCTTCGCTTGAAACACTCATAAAAAAAGCGGCTCAGCTAGAGAAAAAGATCAAACCTGCAAATGCCGTTTACATACATGGCGATTTTAATGTCGACAACATTTTGTATGACATTGAAAAAAACGACATCAGCTTTATTGATTTACACCGCTCGGAATATCACGATTTCACCCAAGATTTATCAGTATTAATGGTTTCTTTCTATCGTTTGAAAATCTACGACCCGAAAATCCGTAAAAGCATTCAACTTTCCATGGAAGCCATCTATGACTTTGGGGCACATTACGCAGAACAACATCAAGACCATGACTATGCCAAACGCATGGCACTCGGACTTTCACGCTCCTTCATAAGCTCAACACGCTTTGTACTAGATAAAAAACACGCCAAGTCGATGCTTTTTAAAGGGCGATATTTGCTGGAACAACTGATTAATCTTACAGAAGAGCAACAAAAACACTATCAGCTACCAAAGGAACTTTTAAGTGACTAGTTTAAAAATAGGCGTTGTCGGTATACCTGGAAAATGGTCAACCGAAGTATTAGCCGATGAAATCGAGGCGAAAACCGGTTTTCGATGCGTCATAGACATTGAAAAGGTTGTTGCCGATTTATCAACTCCGGCAGTCACCTTTGAAGACGAATGTCTCTGCAAACTCGATGCTATTATCATTAAAAAAATTTCTCAAACTTACAGTCCCATGGTAATCGACCGTTTGGAAATTCTACGTTTTGTAGAATCTTGCGGTGTCAAAATCTATTCCAAACCCTCTGAAATCATTCGGCTAGTTGACCGCATGAGTTGTACCGTATCTTTGGCAAAAGCCAAAATCCCAATGCCTAAAACTCTGATTACAGAAGATATGGATGCCGCTATTTCAGCAGTGAAAACCTTTGGCGAAGTTGTTTTAAAACCACTCTTCTCCACCAAAGCACGAGGCATGCAGGTGATAAGTTCGGATCAAAACGATAAAAAAATTCGTCAAGCTTTACAAGAATTCTACGACACCCATCAGTTCTTCTATATTCAGCAAAAACTAAAACTTCCTGGTCACGATATGGGTGTCGTATTTTTAAATGGCGAATACCAGGGAACTTATGCCCGTGTTGGCAATGGTGAAAGTTGGAACACCACCATTAATTCGGGTGGAAAATACGCTAAAGTTGAACCCAGTGATGAAATCATTCAAATGGCGCACAGAGCCCAAGCTCAATTTGATTTGACCTACACGACTGTTGATATTGCCGAAACAGAACAAGGGCCTGTCTGTTTTGAAGTGTCGGCATTTGGTGGTTTTAAAGGTGCAAAAGAAGGTCTTGGCATTGACATGGCCAAGGCCTACGTAGACCATGTTATCCAAGATCTTCAAACGACTAAAAACATTGTGGAATAACGACTGGATGACCTCAAACCCAAACATACAAAAAAAACTGACCAAACTTATCTGTGAAACAAAAGGCTCTGCAACTCAGAGCCTTTATTTTGAGTTACCAAATGCTTGTTATCATCTAAAAACTAACAGTGAAGCACTGATGGCTGAACTTGCCCGCTATTTTGGCAAGCTTGTCACACAAACACCTACAAACAGAGTTCATCAGACATTTGAACTGAATGAAACCCAACAGCAATTAGAGTTAATTGAACAAATACCTTGGGTAGACTGGACTCGAGAAGCGGGAAAGAGTGGTCGCAAAGATGCAATTTTTGATTTGGACTACCAAGGACAAACTGTTCGTCTGTTACACAAAGTCAAAACCGACATGCTCTTTGTGCAACCTGCAATTGGCAAAACAAACGATCATCAACCACCTGCAATGGCCTTTGGCCCAGCCGAGTCGCATCCAAATCAAATCATCAACTTTATTTTGACCCAGTACCTAAATCAGCACTTACGTCAAAATTGGTTGTTAGGACACGCGGCCGCACTTCAAATCAATAACAAAGGAATTGCAGTCGCAGGGCTATCTGGTGGTGGCAAGTCAACCTTAATGTTACATCTACTGGAATCTGGGCAGCACTTTATTAGTAACGACCGGGTTTTGATTAGTCCCAATATAACCGGCCGGTTAACTTTGCGAGGGATTCCCAAACAACCCCGTATCAATCCAGGAACCATTGTTCATAATCCAAGACTTCATTCGTTAATGAGTGATGCACAACGCCAAGTGTTTTTAGCACTTCCTACTGAAGAGCTGCGTGCACTTGAACACAAATTTGATGCCCCTGTTGATGAAATTTTTTGGGAAAATTGCTACCAGCCGGAAACGACTTTAGATGCAATGATTATCTTGAATTGGAAACCCGTTACTAAGGAACCTACCCAGTTAAAAATAACGTCACTGACGGAATCACCTTACTTATTACCGGCGCTAATGAAAAGTCCGGGGCCGTTTTACAGTGATGCACATGGCAACTTCCTAAAAAACGGCGTTATTCCAACGGAAAGCGATTATCTAAAGTATCTTTCCAAAGTTCCGGTGTTGGAGCTCAATGGTAAGGTTGATTTTTCAAAAGCCAAGCAATTAGTTTTGCAAGCCATTGAAACACTCTAAATAACTTTTCAAATATACTTGGGCAAAAAAACCTTTTGCCCAGTTTCAGTGGTCAGTTGCTGCAGTTGCATTTGCAATCCCTCTCCCAGGACCGAGTCAGTGAAAACATCATCTGGCCTACCCTGAGCAAAAACCTGTCCGTTTTTTAATAACATCACCTCATCCGCCAACTGCATTGCTAAAGGGAGTTCATGCACAACCATAATGACACCCAGCCCTGCTTCAGCCCATGTACGCAAAAGTGATGCAAAGCACTGCTGATGGGCAATATCTAAACCCGAATTCCATTCATCCAAAAACAACCAGCGCCCTGAAAAATCAGGAGTTGACTGCTCATCGAACTCAAGCGGCCAAATCTGAGCAATTGCTCGGGCGATTTGCACACGTTGGAATTCACCACCCGACAGACTTAACACCGAACGCTCTGCAAACGACAGTAAGTCGCAGGTTCGTAAAATTTGCCGCAAACGTTGTTCAAAGTCTACCGGCCGGTGATACGTATCCAATAACTCACTACTAAACTGAACTTCAAGCCCTAAACTGACAAACTGGCACACAGTGAAATCAAATGCCAGAGAAGACTTCTGTTCAACAACCGCTCGTTCAATAGCCAAAGATTGAAGACTCTTTTGTTCCAAAGGCTTTCCATTCCATAAAACATTTCCTTGGAAACCTTCAATTTCTCTGGATAACACTTTCAATAATGTTGATTTACCGGCCCCATTCTGACCAAGAATGACATGAATTTTGCCTCCCTGAAATTCAGAATCTATTTGCACTAAAAGCATCCGTTGCGCGTTTTTATCACTCACCACATAACTTAAATTTTCACAACGAATGCTCATGCTGAAAACCTACCATGACGACGTTTTAATAGCATCCATAAAAAGAAAGGAGCCCCTAAAAAAGCCATAAGTAGACCAATAGGCAACTCCAAAGGATAAATCAAAACCCTTGCAAACCAATCAGCTAGTACCAACAACAACGCACCCGCCAGAGCGCTTAAAGGCAAAACCCAACGATGATCTGCACCCACCCACAAGCGAACGATATGAGGCACAACTAAACCGACAAAGCCAATCACTCCGACAAAAGCGACTGCTGAACTCACCATCAAAGCACTGAAAAAAATCACCTGCCATTTAAACCTTTGAGTGTTATACCCCATAAAACGAGCGCTACTTTCGCCCAGCACAAAAGCATTCATATCTCGTACCATTCGCCATAGAAAAATAGTCGAAACAGCTACTACAACAGAAACCCAAGCAACAGAAGACCAAGATAAGTTGGCTAAAGACCCCATTAACCAAAAAGTGACATTTCGCAGTTCAATTAAATCCGCAATACTCATCATCATTTGAGTGCCAGCACCCATTAAAGCATTCACAGCGACGCCGGCTAACAGCATTAAGGCGACATCTGTCTGCCCAGAACGCTCCGCTAAACGATAAATTAACAGTGTTGAAGCAATCCCAAACACAAACGCTGACATTGCGACTTGCCAGTGCGAGACCTGACTCCAAAGCGCACCACCAATGACCATTATCATCACCGCGCCAAATGCAGCACTGCTTGAAACGCCAATCAACCCCGGTTCGGCAAGTGGGTTTCGAAACAACGCTTGAAGCGCAACACCTGCCACCGCTAACCCTGCGCCCACAATCATGGCAATCACCGTTCGTGGCAGACGTAATTCATACAAAACAAATAACTGAGATTCAGAAAATCCCTGTTGCAACCCTAGACTAAATGCTTGGTATCCAAACCCTTCATACCCCACTACCAGATGAATAAACACTGCTGGAATGCAAAGCAACAGCAAAACACCAAAATGACGCTTAGGGAAATTGCTTGAAGTACTTAACTGCAATGACTTTGTATTAGAATCGGACGAATGCATTAGAGTTTATCGAGTTCTGTATGAGCTTTATGTTCAGCCGAAAAATGCTCCTTCACTTTAGTATCAAGTTTTGAGCTTCTTGAACTTTCAAGTTCAGAACCATTCGCGTCTTTTACTTCGACCTTCTCTTTGCGTTGTTTTGTCTGTTTTCCTAAAGTCAGATGATCACTTAAGGTGGCAACGACGGCTCCATTCCAAATGACAATAAACCAAACCGAATAGAGCCAAAGAAGAAATAATGGCACTGCAGCAAAAGCCCCATAAATCAAATCATAGGTTGGGAAAAGTTTTACGTAAGTTGCAAACCCTATTTTCAAAATTTCCATCTGCACCATAGCCAAAAAGCCACCGACAAATGCCGCTTTGGTCGAAACTTTACAAGCAGGCACAAACTTGAATAGCAGGCTAAAACCTAGCCAAGCCAATAACACAGGTAAGATTTTCAAACCAAAGAGAAGTTTTTCAATTAACGGCGTCGTATCACTCACCATGGGCAAAGCCAAAATTGCTGAACTCACCACCAAGCTCAACCCCAATAAAATTGGACCTAAAAGACTGACACCCATGTAATGCAGGATACTCACCCACCAGCGACGCTTTCGACTTTGAGGCCATAAATCATTCAGCTTTTGATCCACTTTCCATAGAAGCATTAGAGTTGTTAAGAACATCACCACTAAACCAGGGCCTTTTAAGTTGGTTGCCTGCACCGAAAACGCCAAGAGATATTCCTGAATCACAGGCTGAGAACTCGGCATTAAGTTGGTAACCACTTGATCCATCACCAAACTCTCAAAGGCTTCAAAATAACTCGACACCGAAAACAACGCTAACATCACAGCGAGCATAGGCACAATACCAACCAGAGAGGTGTAGGCTAAAATCGCAACGGCGTCCGTGCCTTTTTGATTTTTAAAACGCACTGCGCAACGTAACCAAAAACGCCAATGGCCAATAATTTTTAAAGCAGAAGTGCTTGGTAAGTTTGGGGAATCAGTCATAGTCAAAGCAACATTTGATGTTTAAGGTGGATGTTTAAGGTTTTTAGGTCATTACCAATCTCACTAAAGATAAGAAAGGTTTGCAAGCCGGTCAGTTTTAAGTTTTTCATTCAACTGCCTATAATACCGCAAACATCAGACAAGATTTGAAAGTGGGAATGCAATGAACAAAAAACAATGGCAATTTTGGATTGATCGTGGCGGCACCTTTACCGACGTTGTTGCCAAAACGCCCGAAGGGAATTTGTTGACCCACAAACTTTTGTCAGAAAACCCCGAGCACTATCAAGATGCTGCCATCGCAGGGATCCGCCATTTTCTAAAAGTGCCCACAGACCATTCCATTCCGGTTGAAAACATTAAATCGGTCAAAATGGGAACCACAGTGGCCACCAATGCACTATTGGAAAGAAAAGGCGAACCAGTTGCCCTAATCACAAATCAGGGTTTTGCGGATGCACTTAAAATTGGCTACCAAAACCGTCCAGACATTTTTGCGCTGAATGTCAGAACCCCAAAACCGCTTTATCAACAAATCTTAGAAGTAACCGGCCGGTTAAATGCAGAAGGGGAAGAAATTCAGCCCCTAGCTGAAGCAGCAATCAAACAAGGCCTCAAGAGCTTAAAGCAGCAAGGCTTCAACGCCCTTGCCATAGTTTTACTGCACAGTTATTTGAATCCAGAACACGAAAAACAGATTGCAATTTGGGCCAAAGAAATCGGCTTTTCTCAAATTTCCACTTCCTCTGCAACGTCCGCGCTCGTTAAATATGTATCTCGTGGTCGAACCACGGTGGTTGATGCGTATTTAAGCCCCGTACTTCATCGTTATGTGCAACAAGTGGCCAAACAACTCCCAAATGTTGATTTGCAATTTATGCAATCACACGGTGGCTTATGTCAAGCCAAGACTTTTCAAGGAAAAGATGCCATTCTTTCAGGACCAGCCGGTGGCATTATCGGCGCAGTCAAAACCTCACAACATGCAGGAATCGACAAAATCATCGGATTTGATATGGGTGGAACATCAACCGATGTCTCTCATTATGCCGGTCAATTGCAACGCAACTTTGACAACGAAGTCGCAGGTGTACAAATGCGCGTGCCAATGCTGGACATTCACACTGTTGCCGCTGGTGGCGGATCCATTATCACTTCACAACAAGGTGAAGTGCGAGTTGGACCAGAATCCGCCGGAGCGAATCCCGGCCCAACAGCCTATCGTCGAGGTGGCCCTTTAACGGTCACCGATGCCAATGTCTTGCTCGGCAGAATTCAACCAAGTCACTTTCCTAGTGTATTCGGTGAAAACGCCGATCAAGCACTGGATATGATTGCTGTGCGTAACAAGTTTGCGGAAATGGCCAACGCCTTATCAATGGAACCTGAAAATTTGGCGCAAGGCGCACTGGATATTGCGATTGAAAATATGGCCAATGCGGTCAAAACAATTTCCACACAACGTGGTTATGATTTGCACGACTACACACTTGTAAGTTTTGGCGGTGCCGGCGGTCAACATGCCTGCTTAGTCGCAGAAAAACTGGGAATTCAATCCGTGTTATTGCACCCCTACTCAGGCGTACTTTCAGCCTATGGTATGGGGTTGGCACAAAACTCGGTTATGCATACTCAGTCCTATTCGATTCATATCACCGAACTACCTCAACTTAAACCACTGATCCAAACACAACGCCAAACGGCTATCAAAGAACTGCAAGCGCAAAACTCAGAAGTCGCTGAAGAAAAAATGACTTTGCATCTGCACTATCAAGGCAGCGATACCAGTCTGGACATCCAATTTATTGACTGGCAAACGGACTACGCCATGTTGTTTTCAGAACAACACCAGCAACGCTTTGGCTTTCAACTCGATGCAGATATTGTGGTTCACAGCATTACTATTGAAGTACTTAATCAAGCGCACCAAGCCGACAGTTTGCCAAACACTAACCCCCACAGCGCCAAGCCAATTGAAACTGTTCAAACTTATGCGAACGGTTCTTGGCAGGACACTCTTGTGTATCAACGCAACGCGATCACACAGTCACAAACGCTTAGTGGTCCCGCATTAATCCTAGAATCGACAGGAACCATTTATTTACCGGCCGGTTGGAATACAAAACTGCTTGCTGATGGACAACTACAGCTGACACAAAATGCTGTAAAACCAGAGTTAAATTCTGCAAAAAGTGCTCAAATTTCTCAAAATAACAAAAAAATATTTAAACCTGATCCGATTAAACTTGGACTTTATAATCATCGTTTTATGTCGATTGCCGAGCAAATGGGTGCAATTCTCGCTAAAACCGCGCATTCGGTAAATATCAAAGAACGCCTCGATTTTAGTTGTGCACTCTTCGATCAGTCAGGTCAATTAATTGCCAATGCCCCACACGTTCCCGTGCACCTTGGCTCAATGGGCGAATCCGTCAAAACACTGATTCAGCGACATGGCAATCAATTACAATCCGGTGATGCCTACGCGCTCAACAATCCTTACGCTGGAGGAACGCATCTGCCAGATATTACGGTGATTTCACCCGTTTTTATTGATGACAAGTGTGCGTTTTATGTCGCCTCACGCGGGCATCATGCGGATGTAGGAGGGCTCACACCTGGCTCCATGCCAGCTGACAGCACACATATTGAACACGAAGGAGTATTACTGGATTGCATTCCAGTCCTGTTGGCAGGAAAAGAACAATCTAGCACTCTGAAAACCAGATTTTTACAAGCCCAATACCCAGCCAGAAACTGGCAACAAAATTGGAATGATTTACAGGCTCAAATTGCCGCAAATCAAGCAGGGATCAATGGACTCCAACAACTTTGTCGCCAAACCAGTCTGCAAGAAGTAAAAGCCTACATAAACTTTGTTTTAGAACACTCTGAAGCACAGGTCAAAGCACTCTTGCCACAACTCTCATCAGGTGAATTTTGTTATCAGACAGATCAAGGTTCACAAGTATGTGTCGAGGTCAGAATAAATCAAACCTCTCAGACCGCCACCATTGATTTCTCTGGCAGCAGTGAACAGCAAAATAACAACTTCAACGCCCCTTTTGCCATCACTCGCGCAGCGACACTGTATGTCTTGCGAACATTAATCAATCAGGATATTTCACTCAATGATGGTTTCTTACGTCCTATCGAATTAATTGTACCGACCGGAAGCATTTTACATCCTAACTATCCTGCCGCTGTCGTGGCTGGAAACGTTGAAACATCACAAGTGGTCACTGATGCCCTTTATGGTGCCTTGCAAATTCAGGCGGCCTCACAAGGCACCATGAACAATCTCACCTTTGGTGATAAGACTTGGCAATACTATGAAACATTGTGCGGTGGCACAGGCGCTGGAAAAAATTACAAGGGGGAAGATGCAGTGCATAGCCACATGACCAATTCTCGACTTACCGATCCAGAAATATTTGAACAACGCTACCCAGTTCGTTTAAAAAAATTTGCGATTCGTGAAAACAGTGGCGGCAAAGGAAAATACCCAGGTGGAAACGGCTGCGAACGTCATATCGAATTTTTACAGCCCATGATGGTATCCGTATTGAGTAATCACCGGCAAATTCCTCCCTATGGAATGCAAGGAGGAGAAGCCGGAAAAACAGGTAGGCATGGTAAACAACCGGCCGGTAAGACTTCAATCAAATGGCTGCCAAGCACATTCAGCGAAAGCTTTGAAGCTGGCGACACTTTAATTATGCAAACACCCGGTGGTGGTGGATTTGGCAGCGCTGACACAGAATAATGTGCTTTGGGACGGTTGGTTTAAGAAACAAAAAATTTTCGCAACTTATCCGAGCTAGCCAACCGTTTTTACCAACAAGCGAATGACTATTACTTATAAAGTTTTCGGTAAATGCTCAAAATTCATCGTTTGCCGTAAATAATCAATGCCTGAAAATTCAGCAAACTGTTGCAAAGTTCGCTCAGAGCCGACCCCATACGCGCCAAGATCTTGCTGCTGATAGAGTAATTTAATTAAACGCTCCACTGCGCTGGCACGCAATTCATGCCAAGCATAATCCCGTTGTTGATCCCAATCCTTATGCCAATGGTGCGTTGTGTAAGCGTTTTCAGGTTGCTTATAAAGATGATAAAGCGGAATTTCTGGCGGATGAAAAATATCCCAACCGTGTGTATAAGCTCTAACGGCCAAACTCTGTTCTTCACCATGAAAATACAGCCTTGGATCATAAGGCACCTCATTAACAAACTGGCCAAAGGTAAAAATAAACCCGCCAGCTAAATGGAACCCCAATACAGGCTCCCTGATTTTCTGATGTTCAGCCCTAAAATGCAAAACAGGATTTTTTCCCTCAAGAGCTTCATTAGGCTTCACTCTTAACACCAAAGTTGTCAGGCCACCTACTCGAACCTTTACCACCGGCCGGTCTTCTTCAAACTCAAATCCATATGGATAGATCGACAAAATCGGCTTTGCGTGCATATCATTTAATGATTTCAATTGCTCAATCAGCCGAATGTCCCAATCTTTTTCGAAATAGGTATGAGAATCAATTTGCAGATAATAGGCTTCATCCTGATAAAGCGACTGGACCAATGAACGAGCCCAACAAACTCCGCGACTTTCCACCGGATCAATATGGATATATCGAATCTCAGCTGACAACTCCAATGCTTGCAATGTTTTTCTACGATTATCTGGCGCTTGATCTACCACTCCAAACACCAAGTTTTCAGGATGCTTTGCCGACTCACACGCATTTTGAACTGTAAACGGCAAATAAGGATCCACAAATGAAGCAACAGAAATAAAGATTTTTTGCATACTTAAACTCTTTGCAAAACGGATTCAACTGAATCTCGCACAGCCTTTCCTTGCAACAACTCAACTAAGTGCAATGCAAAATCCATAGCAGTGCCGGGGCCACGAGACGTAATCACTTGACCATCTTGAACCACAGCTTGTTCGAGGTATTGCATATTCGGTGCCGGGTTTTCATCAATCACGCCTGGAAAACTGGTGGCTTGTTTTCCATCCAACAATCCAGCCGCAACAAGCGCCTTAGGCGCTGCACAAATCGCAGCCACATAACGTTTTTGCTGGATATTTTTTTGGAGCATTTTTTGCAATCGCACATCATTCTGCAAATGGTCAGCCCCTGGCAAACCACCTGGCAACACAATCAAATCAAACACTTCATTTTCTACGTCAGCCAGCGTCGTCTTAGCAATCAACTGCATTCCTCGACTCGCCTGAATCACTTTTTCATTGTCCAAGCTAGCGGTCACCACCTCAATATCTGCTCGCACTAAAATATCGGTAATAGTAACCGCTTCTAACTCTTCACACCCTTGCGCCAAGGGAACTAAAACTTTAGGCATCACTTTCTCCATAAGAAAAATACAGATTCTAAATATTCTACACAGTCAAAAAAGCCCGCATAAGCGGGCCATATTGATTTATTGCGATCTTATTTTTGCATTTTCTGCGCAAGAATCATTGTCTTAGCAACACGAAGCGCTTCATTTAATTCAAAATCTTTATCCAAAAGCTCTTGAGTCTCTTTCATCGCTTTGTTTTCTGCTGATTCTTCACTTTTCTCTTCAGTCGCCTCTTGTTCACTTTCAAGGTGACCAGCTAAATCTTTTTCTTTTATATTTCCAATCGCAGATTCTTCGACCTTTTCTACCTTAACTCGTTCAATTTCAACATCTGGTTTAATACCTTCAGCCTGGATAGAACGTCCATTGGGCGTAAAATATCTCGCAGTCGTCAGCTTAATCGCAGCATTATTATTTAACTGTAACAAGGTTTGCACAGACCCCTTACCAAAGGTATCACGACCCACAACAATTGCACGCTTCTGATCTTGAAGTGCTCCTGAAACGATTTCAGACGCTGAGGCAGAACCTTCATTCACAATAATAACGACAGGTTTGCCATCCATGACATCCCCTTCTTCAGCTTCAAAGCGCATTTGTGAATTACGGATGCGACCTTCAGTATAGACAATCAAACCATCATTCAAAAATGCATCCGATACTTGAATCGCAGCATTTAAAACGCCCCCTGGATTATTACGCAAATCCAAAACCAGGCCACTTAATTCACCTTTATTCTCTTCTTCCAACGTATCAATGGCTTTGATTAAATCCGGCCCTGTTCGCATTTGAAACTGAGAGATTCGAACATAGCCAATCCCTTCAGGCAACATACGCTGACGAACACTTCGTACCTTAATAATAGCCCGTGTCAGCTCAATTTTTAAAGGCTTATCTTCCCCTTTTCGGACAATGGTCAACTCTAGCTGGGTGCCTGGCTTGCCACGCATAATATCAACCGCTTCGCTTAGACTTTTTCCTTTAACCGGTTCATTGCCTAATTTGACAATTAAATCACCCGCCATGATTCCGGCTCTCTGAGCTGGTGTGTCATCAATAGGCGAAACAACTTTGACAAAGCCATCTTCCATACCGACTTCCATACCTAAGCCGCCAAACTCACCCCTGGTATGCTCTTCCATCTCTTTCGCATCAACAGGTGGCAAATAAGCAGAATGCGGATCCAAACTGGACAACATGCCGCTAATCGCGCCTTCAATCAGACTTTTATCATCAATTACGTCCACATAGTCGGTTGAAATACGTTCATAGACTTCCGCAAATGCCTGAAGATCCTCCAGAGGAATACCAGGGCTCTGCGCCTCAGAATCCACCTGCTTATTTGCCATGACATTTGTGCCCACCGCAATCAAGGCTCCGAGCACCACACCAGAGCCGACTAACAAGGTTTTTGTAAATTTGGAAGTTGCCACAGTTTCTCCTAGGACATTTTTTTGGTTTTTTGCGTATTTGCTTTTATTATTTTGACAATGAAAAGTCATTATGCACGAAATGATTGTTACTTTCCAAAGTTCAATTCTTATCACGTGACTTGGCGATTTGATTTATTAAAGCAAAAAATTTCTTGTGCAGTATAAATTAAGTTTAAGTGACAGTTTGCCAGGCTTTTTCTAGAATAGATGCTGAATAACTAAGTAAGAATATACTTAAACAATAATACAGTTATATAGTGATAGGATTTATGAGCACTCAATCAGAATCGCCATTTGAAATGAAAGAAGAAAACATTAGCAAAGCATCGAAGGCGCTCAAAGCGATGGGACATCCATTGAGACTAAAAATTCTTTGCGTCATCGGCGGTCAGGAATTACCTGTAATGGATATTGTGAAACAAGTCGGCACAACACAAAGTAATATTTCTCAACACATCGACATCTTGCGAGAAAAGGAAATCATTACATCACGCCGGGAAGGAAGCAAAATTTTGTGCAAAATCCGAGACCCGAAAATTTTAAACCTGATGGACACTATGCAACAAACGTTCTGTCAAATCAACGACCTGTGATTAACTTGGATTAACTAAATCTGCCACCATTTCATGTCCAGTCGGCATTTGTAATCTCGTCTCAAATGCGGCTCTATCAGCAATCATCCTTGGTTGCTGAGCCTCTTCATTGTCAACAACCTCTTTCTCTGAATTACTGACATTGCTACTGCTTTGGGAGGCTTCCATTTGCTGTGCAGAGAGCTCTGCACGAGCCTCAGCCATCGCTTGTCTAGCAGATGAAGCCACTCGATAATCTTGCGCAGAGGGCTGGGCAGGCGCCATTGCTGCACTTTGTACCACCATCATTTTCTGAATGGTCGCTTCTGGGTCTCCTGATACGGCAGAAGTATCAATCCCCACCTCTCCACCAATGGCATAACGTTTTCCATCGGGTCCAGATTGATAAGTGTAGCTCAAACCTGTTGCATATTGACCAGCGACCGCTAAATGCGCTTGTTCATGCGCACGAACTTCCCGATCACGTGCTTTCAGCTGTGAAACCACTTGGTCAATTTTCATTTGTTGCTCTTGGGAGGATTGCTCGTCATCTTGGGCATTCATCCGAGATTGCGCATTGACTCCACTTGTATCATTAATGCGCTGACTTGGTGAGGTATTAAGGTCTTGATTATCTTTAACCGGAATAGAGCTACTTGATTGAGAGTTATTAGAGACAATGCTGGCTTTTTCTTGCTCACGAACAATTCTTTCAGCCTCAACCATTCCAACAGGTTGCTGACGACTAATCGTTGCAAAATTTGATAAACCACCGATGTCTAACATCTTTCCCCCTCTAGAGGAGCTGTCAAAAATTAGGAACCCAAGCTAGACTTTCCTCTCTATACTTCCATTTTATCAATAACTTAGAAGTTTTTCAGCGTTCTTTTTCTAACCCCAAAACGATATAAAATTTAAATTTTCATCCAGAAGTCACTTACTTTCTTACCGGCCGGCATAAAATTTGCATCTATTCTGCCTAGCCGTTAAAGAATACATTCCCCGTGAAAATCGCTTAAAATCAATAAAAATTTTAAAAAGCCTGCCTATGAAAAAGTTTGATTATCTTGAAGCCATCAATTATTTAATGGAGATGGACACTAACATTCTGAATCCAGAACGTTACTATCCTTGGTATATGCACACAAAAGGAATTTTAATCAACGGACTCTCTTGGCTTGTTCTTCTCGCTATTCTAGCTGTCATCTGGTTAATCGTATTAGAGGCATCAGCCTTAGTTTTACTCGCAATTACCTTTTCTTGCACCATTTTAGCCGGCATTGTTTATGCACTTATTTTTCAAAACCAAATCAAAGAAGCCAAGCACAAAGCCATACAACAAATGATGCGCTTGGAAAAGCGTGAATTCATGCGTGCCATTGAACCTTTTGTGCCTGATGACCAAAAATCTATTGTCGCCAGAATCATCAACCATAAAGATTTCAAAGCCAACGAATATGCATCCGTTACCCTAGCCACCAAAAGTCGGATAATTTTTAACACCGAGGCGTTCATAGGTGACATCGAACGCATGATGCAAAAACGCCCAGAAATATTAGCGGAAATTACCGATGGATATTGCGATTCAAGCTTCAAAGTTCCCGACAGCGCAATCCAAAACTACCAACAAAAGAAGATAAACGAACAAATGGGCACTTTTAATGATATTTTTACTGTACCCAATGAAGTCAGACAAGCAGTGTTAATGCGCATTCGTCAAGCGGCTCTTAAATTGCAACCTCAAAACCAATGAGTTACGAATACCTAATCCTTAAGCAAAACACTGAATACGTAATTCAACCAAGAAATCCCTTGAATCTTCAAAAATTGTCGCTTTAAATAGAGACTGTTTCATCGACCGTCTCTCAGTTAAAAGGATTTGATTATGGCATCCATTCTAATCGCAGGATGTGGCAGTATAGGCTGTCAATTAGGACAACAGCTCGCTCAAGAGCACACCGTTTACGGTTTGCGCCGCACTACCGAATATGTGCCCGACAATTTGCATGCGATTGAAGCTGACTTAAATCACAAAATCGAACAATTACCAGATGAAATCGATTACGCATTTTTTATGCCTACCGCTGGGAAATACAAAGACAGCGCCTACTACAATGCGTATGTTCTAAACCTGAAAAATCTCTTAAATGGTTTGCAAGATAAAAACATCAAGCGTTTGTTCTTTATCTCCAGCACATCGGTTTTTTCACAAAATGACGGAGAAGTCGTGAATGAAGAAAGTCCGACAGATCCACACAGTTTTTCTACCAAACGCATTCTTGAAGGTGAAGAACTAGCACTTAGTAGCTCTACTCCAACCACAATTATTCGTTTAGGTGGCATCTATGGTCCTGGACGAACACATTTAATTGATTTGGTAAGAGAAGGCAAAGCTCACTGCATGGAAGATGTATGGAGCAATCGTATCCACTCAGATGATTGTGTTGGGGTTTTAGCACACCTGCTGAACCTAGACGTTTCTGGCGCTAAACTGGAAAACATTTACTTAGGTGTGGACTGTGAACCTAGCTTATCATGCGAAGTTTATAGCTGGTTGGCAGAGCAATTGTCAGTTCCAGAGATCGAACATATGGAACCCACCGAGAATTCTCGTCTAATGCGTAGTAATAAGAAAATTTCTAACGCACGTCTTTTAGAAAGTGGTTATGAATTTAAATTTCCGAACTATCGGTTGGGATATACAGATTTAATAGAAAACGAAACCTTTGAATAACCTCTTGGTTTCTAAATACTTCCCAGAGAGTCGAACAGACATTCGACCTCTGGTCAATTTTCGACAAACTCCGGCTCTAGTCTTTTTTAGAATCCTTTGAATTAGAAACCACTTCACCTTCCAAAACCTTTGGTGACTCAGGCTGCTTCTCTTGCCAATCACCATCATAGACATTACTTTGACCTCTATGAGCGCGATTTTTTCCACGCTGATTCATACCTTTGACAGCTTGAGAAATCATTGCACTTCGAATAAACGGTACTAACAGAATCAATCCAATCACATCCGAAATCAAGCCTGGCAAAAACAGCAGTAATCCTCCTAAAAATACAAAGACACCATTCATGAGTGCACCTTGCACTGGCTCTCCTTTGACCATTGCCAATTGCGCCTCTTGCATAGTCGCCAAACCTTGCTGACGCATTAAAACCAACCCCAGAATCGCACCGACAACCGTCCATAAAACCACATTTAAGGCACCCCACTCTGAACCGACCTGAATCAATACATATAACTCAATCAGAGGAATGACAATAAAAAACAATAAAAATTTCATAGGACTCACCTTTTGTGCTTACTTGCCTCTTTTGAACTTTGCAATTCAATTTGACAGATTATTATTCCACAAACCATAAATTTCTTTTAGAGCATGTTAATAAATTTTATGTATTAATCCAAAATGATTCACTTTTTCGAACGCTTGTTAGTGGTATAAAATGCGCTACACAAAAAAATTAAATCCTTATTTAACGGGTACTCTTATGGCTGAAGCAAATTCTTATTTACAACACAAAACGACTATGGCAGATTCTGCTGTTCGTTCTAACTTATATACTGCAATAAATATGTGGTTTGCTGGCTTAATGATGGCTCTGATCATTTTTTTACCGGCCACATCTCAAGCTGACTTGCTGCAAGTAGATGAAGCTTTTGAACTGCTTGAGCCTTCCGTTGAAGACGGTAAAATCAAGGTTGAATGGAAAATTGCCGACGACTATAAACTCTATAAAGACAAAATGTCTTTTACGGCCACCAACATCACTCTACAACCGGCAAGTTTTTCAAAAACTAAAAGCGTCGATGATCCAATTTTTGGTAAAACCGAAGTATTCAATCAAAAAGCCATTGCCAAAATAGCCTATGACGGTGATGTAACACGTACTGAACTCACCATTAAATACCAAGGTTGTGCGGATAAATTAGGCGTGTGTTACCCTCCGCAAACTCGTAAATTCTTTGTCGATTTACCCGAAAAAACTGCACAAACATCACCGGCCGGTAACCCTTCAAGCTTTTCTTCACTGGGTGAACTAAACAATCTATTACAAAGTGGGAACGCTTCGAACGAACTTTTACCGGCCGATAAGGCTTTCCAATTCTTGCAAACCATCGAAAACGGCCAAGTCGTCCTTAGCTGGAACATTGCACAAGGCTATCACCTTTACAGAGATAAAATTAAAACCAAAATTATCGAAGGTGACGCACAACTCGGTGCCTTACAGCTTCCAGAAGCGATCGAAATAGATGATCCCGTTTTCGGCAGAACGAACGTTTTCCATAATCAGTTACAAGCCACTCTGCCTTTTTCAAGCCTAACCGGCACAGTGAATGTTGAAGTTGAATATCAAGGTTGTTCTGCAGACGCAGGGGTTTGTTATCCACCCGAGAGAAAAACATTTACTGTCAGTGCAGATCAAATCACAGAAAACACATCTGCAACACCGGTTCTCGCAACGGCACAAACGCAACCGGCCGGTGAACTTTCTGAAACAGATCAAATTGCCGACACACTCAAAAACAGCAGTGTATGGATTGTGATTCTGACCTTCTTTGTGTTCGGTTTATTACTGTCACTGACGCCTTGCGTATTCCCAATGATTCCAATCCTGTCGAGCATTATTGCTGGGCAAGGTGACCAAATCACCACTCGCCGTGCCTTTACCATGTCACTGGTTTACGTTTTGGCCATGTCCATTACTTACACCGTTGCCGGTGTTTTAGCCGGTCTATTCGGTGAAAACCTACAAGCGGCTTTCCAAAATCCTTGGATCATTGGCTCATTCAGTGTGATCTTTGTTCTGCTAGCACTGTCCATGTTTGGTTTCTATGAGTTACAACTACCTAGCTCAGTTCAATCTAAACTAACCAATATCTCCAACAAACAAGAAGGCGGAAAACTCACTGGCGTTGCTATTATGGGCTTCTTATCTGCCTTAATTGTCGGGCCTTGCGTCGCGCCTCCTTTGGCTGGTGCACTGATTTATATAGGGCAAACCGGTGATGCGCTTCTGGGCGGAACCGCGCTATTTGCAATGAGTATTGGTATGGGCGTTCCTTTATTACTCTTAGGAACATCGGCCGGCAAACTTCTCCCACGAGCCGGTGCATGGATGGACAATGTGAAAGCAGTATTCGGCGTCATGCTAATTGGTGTCGCCATCTGGATGGCAAGCCGCATTATGCCAGCTGAAATTACCATGACACTTTGGGCATTGCTGCTGATTACCTCTGCTGTCTATATCGGAGCCTTCAACTCAGTTGCTGATAAATCAGGCTGGTTCAAACTCTTCAAAGGTTTTGGACTCGTTATGTTTATTTACGGTTTAGCATTATTCATTGGTATGCTGGCCGGTTCTAAAGACACCTTGCAACCATTAAAAGTTCTTCAAGGTGGTGGAAACGCTGCTGCGACTGAGCAAAAACTCGCTTTCCAAAAAATTAAGAGTTCTGAAGATTTAGACAAAATCGTTGCAACCGGACAACCAATCATGCTCGATTTCTATGCAGATTGGTGTATCAGTTGTAAAGAGATGGAACAATTCACCTTTTCAGACGCACAAGTTCAAGCTGCACTTTCAGGCGTAACCTTGCTAAAAGCCGACGTGACCGCAAATGATGACATCGACAAGGAATTGATGAAACGTTTTGGAATCGTTGGGCCTCCAGCCATCCTGTTTTTCGAGAATGGTTCGGAACAAAAAGCGCAACGTGTTGTTGGCTTTAAAAATGCCGAAGACTTTACACAAATCATTACAAACGCATTCCAAAAGTAAAAAACTTCTCAAACACCTCATGATGATCAAATTCATGGGGTGTACTCCCTACTTGTCCTCATAAACAGATTAAACATCTACTCTCCACGATTTTATGAGTTTTCACGGACTTTTACCGCAATTCAATACTTTTCATGAAATTTACCGATTTTATAAATAGTTTTAACTGTCCCTATCGTTTATAATTTCGTCACATTTTGTTTAATCCTCATGAAAATAAGGGATTAACAATTCACTCTTTCGACTGTTTTCAACGCCTCACTAAAGGAATTGCCACCGCCTATGGCTTCTATTCTTGTCTTAAATGGCCCAAATCTGAATATGCTTGGCAGACGTGAACCTGGAATTTATGGTTCCGACACGCTGGAAGATATCATCGAAAACTTGGAAGTTCTCGCCGACGAATTTGACGTGGACCTCTCACACTTCCAAAGTAATGCCGAGTTTGAACTCATTGAACGTATCCATCTCGCAATGGATGACGGCACGGATTTTATTATCATTAATCCAGCCGCTTTCACGCATACAAGCATCGCGATTCGAGATGCGCTGGCAACGGTTGCTATTCCGTTTATTGAAGTTCACATTAGTAATATCCATCAACGCGAAGCTTTCCGTGCGCATTCATATTTTTCGGATTTAGCCCAAGGCGTGATTGCCGGATTAGGCACAAAAGGCTATGAACTAGCTTTGCAATATGCGGTCGAAAAGACACTGTAAAACGTTACAAAAACGATAAGTAAAAATAATTTACCGGCCGGTATCGGTCAGATAACAAAACCAAGAAAGGATACTCATATGGACATTCGCTCTATTCGCAAATTGATTGAAATTGTCGAACAATCAGATATTGCTGAAATCGAAATTAAAGAAGGCGAACACAATATCCGTATTACACGCTCTCAAGAACCAACCTACATCCAGGCCCCAATGGCCGCTCCTATGGCAGCCGCTGCGCCACAAACACCGGCAATGGATCCGACGCCAGCATCTCCGGCTTCAACTGACGCAGCACCTGCGGAAATATCAGGACACAAAATCACCTCACCAATGGTTGGAACTTTCTATGAAGCACCGTCTCCAGATTCCGACCCATTTGTAAAAGTAGGTGATACGGTTTCTGTCGGTGACACTCTATGTATTCTTGAAGCAATGAAAATCATGAACCCAATTGAAGCAGATACAGCTGGAACCATTAAACAAATCTTGGGAGTCAATGGTGAACCAGTTGAATATGGCCAAGTGCTGTTTGTTATTGAATAAGCCACATATTGCCATTTAAGAGGTTCCAAATGATTGAAAAAATTCTAATTGCTAACCGCGGTGAGATCGCCTTGCGTGTATTGCGTGCCTGTAAAGAACTTGGCATTAAAACAGTTGCTGTCCACTCCACTGAAGATGCCAACCTAAAACATGTTTTACTGGCCGACGAAACCGTTTGCATTGGCCCCGGCCCTTCCGCTCAAAGTTACTTAAATGTTCCAGCCTTAATTGCTGCGGCAGAAGTGACCGATGCAGAAGCTATTCACCCTGGCTATGGCTTTTTGTCAGAAAATGCCGACTTTGCCGAAAGAGTTGAAGAATCAGGTTTTGCTTTTATCGGCCCTAAAGCTGACACCATTCGCATGATGGGCGACAAAGTTGCAGCAATCAAAGCAATGAAAGCCGCTGGCGTACCGACAGTTCCAGGTTCTGGCGGCCCACTAGACCCCAAGAATGACGCAGAAAATCTAAGAATTGCCAAAGAAATTGGTTATCCAGTCATCATCAAAGCAGCCGGTGGTGGTGGTGGTCGCGGCATGCGCGTCGTTCATACAGAAGCCAACTTATTGAAATCCGTGGTTTTAACCAGTACCGAAGCCAATAACTTCTTCGGAAACCCAGAAGTTTACATGGAAAAGTTCTTAGAGAACCCTCGTCACGTAGAAATCCAAATCTTGGCGGATGGTCAAGGCAATGCAATTCATCTTGGTGAACGTGATTGTTCAATGCAGCGCCGCCACCAAAAGGTCGTTGAAGAAGCCCCTGCACCGGGTGTAACACCAGAACAACGTGAAAGAATCGGTTCTGCATGCGTTAAAGCCTGTTTAGATATTAATTACCGCGGAGCTGGAACCTTTGAATTCCTATATGAAAATGGTGAGTTCTATTTCATTGAGATGAACACCCGTCTGCAAGTCGAACACTGTGTTACAGAAATGGTCACCGGCATTGACTTGGTCAAAGCGCAAATTGAAATTGCAATGGGCAAACCTCTGACTCTAAAACAAGAAGACATTAAACTCACCGGCCATGCAATTGAATGTCGAGTGAATGCTGAAAACCCTTCAAAAAACTTTATGCCTTCACCGGGTAAAATCGAACGTTTGCATTTAGCCGGTGGTTTAGGAGTTCGCTGGGATTCTCACATTTACACCGGATATACGGTTCCATCCACTTATGACTCAATGATTGGCAAATTAATTAGTTTTGGTAGCGACCGTTCAACAGCGATAGCTCGAATGAACACCGCTCTTTCAGAAATGATTATTCAAGGGATTGAGACCAACATTAACATGCAGCGTGAAATCATGAATGATGGAGGTTTTGTCGAAGGTGGTCAAAACATCCACTACCTTGAAAACCGTCTTGAACACCTAGTCTAGACTGTAAAAACTAGATTTTTACAAAAAACCACAGGCGTCAAACCTTGTGGTTTTTTCTTAAAAGCACTCTATCTCTCATTCATTCAAAACGACCTTAAACATTACCGGCCGGTAA
>Ga0193952_1000072_pt1 | contig 42768 bp, 43 predicted proteins | sample BB_3_MG_FD_140368 | JGI IMG/M metagenome (GOLD analysis project Ga0193952, IMG submission 140368) | Microbial mat bacterial communities from the Broadkill River, Lewes, Delaware, United States - BB_3_MG | ecosystem: Environmental > Aquatic > Freshwater > River > Microbial mats | place: USA... | reverse complement strand
TGACATTCTCTGCTGCTGGATTCTCTGGATATATGTTACCATGGGGACAAATGTCTTACTGGGCTGCAATGGTTATTACTAACTTATTTGGTGGAGTTCCTGTAATTGGTGATGCTTTAGTTGTATGGATTAGAGGTGACTTTAACGTTGCTGATGCTACATTAACTAGATTCTTCATGTTACACGTATTCTTATTACCTATTACTATTATGGGTATTATTGGTGTTCACTTCTATACTTTAAGAATTCCTCATGTTAATAACCAAACTTCTGAAGAGTTTGATTTTGATGAAGAAGCTGAAAAGTATTTAGCTGGTAATAAAAAAGAGTCAAAAGTTATTCCTTTCTGGCCTGTATTTATTTCTAAAGATTTAGCTGTATTAGGTGTATTCTTAATTTTCTACTTCTACTTAGTATTCTTCCATTATAACTTTGCAATGGATCCAGTTAACTTCGATCCTGCTGATAATATGGTTACTCCTGCGCATATTTACCCTGAGTGGTATTTCTTATGGTCGTATGAAGTATTAAGAGGATTCTTCTTTGATATTGCTGGATTTAGTGCATTTGATATTGGGTTAATTGCCTTTGCATTTGCAAATGGTATTTTCTTAGTATTACCTTGGTTAGATAGAGATCCTAAAATCTTACCAGCACATAAGAGACCATTATTCTTTATCTGGTTCTGGGTATTAATGGCAGATTTAATTGTATTAACTGTATATGGTAAATTACCTCCTACAGGAACTAATGCTTGGGTTGGATTCTTTGCAGCTACAGCATTTATTGTAATATTCTTAGTATTACCAATTATTACTAAAATTGATGCAAAAAGAAGGGGTGACGCATGAGAGAATTAAAAATATTAGCAGTAGTTGTAGCCTTAACGCTAATTACTTACTGGGGAGTAGAGCCATTTGCTCACTCTCAAATGCACCCTCATGTAGATCCTGCAGATTATAAATTTGCTGATGTTGAAAAAGATGTAGCTGATGTTAAAGCTTTAACAGGTAACGCTACTTCTGGTGAAGCGCTAGTTACAGCTAACTGTACTGCTTGTCACTCAATTGAAGCTAAAGGTTTCCCTCAAGTTATGGATAACGCTAGTTCAGCTGCGGCTTACGGTGTTACTCCTCCTGACTTAGGAACTGCTGGTAAATTATATAATGCTGACTATTTAGCAGCATTTATTAAAGATCCTGCAAAAGCATCTGAAGTTTCTCATAAATTTGAAGATGGTAGAGTTCATCCAATGCCAGGTTATACTTGGATGCAACCTCAAGAGATTGCTGATATGGTTGCATATTTACAATCAATTGCTCCAAAAGAAATGACAAACAAAGAAGTATTTAAAGACTCTTGTCAAAGATGTCACGCAATTAAATACGCTGATATGCAAAAAGGTACAATGGCAGCATTTACACCTGATGCAGATATCAAAAAATACATGGGTAAACTTCCACCTGATTTATCTCAATACATCAGATCAAGAGGTGATGCATATTTAACAACATTCATCAATAACCCACAAAAACACTTAGAAGGTACTGCAATGCCTAGAGTTGGTTTAACTGAAGAATCTCAGAAGCAAGTTATTGCTTACTTAGAAGAAGTTGGTGACTCTAAAAAAGCTGATAGAGAAGAGTTAGGACCTAAGTTCTTAATTTATCTTGTAATCTTTGCAATCTTCGGTTTCTTATGGAAAGCGAAACAATGGAGAGAAGTTCACTAGAACTTTTCTTCAAACATAAAAAAAGGGGATGAATTAATTTTCATCCCCTTTTTTTATATCTATAATAAATATATATCTAAATTAATATTTTAGAACTAGCACTTATTATTGCTGTTTCACTTCTTAAAATTAAAGAAGAATTAAAACCTACAATATTATCTTTATTAAAAATATCTCTTTCATCACTTGAAAAGCCACCTTCACAACCAATAACTAGGGTTTCGATATCTGATTTTTTACTATCAATATTAACAGATGAAAAATCTAAAAAGTAAGCATTTTTATTTTCTGATAGAAATTCATCTAAACTAGAACAAGTAGCAAGTTCAATAATACTTGACCTTCCACATTGAGAAGAAGAGTTTATTAATATCTTTTCTAATTTATCAAAATTCATTTTGAAGTTTTTCTGAGAATATTCACAATATACAAATGTGATTTTATCAACACCTAATTCATTTAGAGAAGCTAAATGTTTTTCTACAGTTTTTGGATCAACCATACACCATGCAAGATGTAAGTTCTTTTCATTTTCTACAATTTTTTCTTCAGAAGATATTAATTGTAAAGTAGCACTTCGTTTATCTATTAAGACAATTTTATATAAGTAGATAAAATTGTCTTTTAAATTTCTAAAATAGATTTCATCATCTATTTTATGTCTTCTAGCTTTGATTAAATATTTATATGAATCATCTTTAATAATTAAAGAATCACAGGCACATTCATCATGGTAAGTAAATTGCATTAAAACACTTTACTAATAATATATACTAATACTAATACCATTATTTCAATAGTATAAATTTTCTTAGCATATTTATAAAACTCCTGTTGAAGTTCAACATCTCCACTTTTAATAACTCTCATTTTTTTAAATCTCTTAATCTCAATTACTAATAAAAATATAGAAGCAGGAATCATTAAAGCAATTGTAACTGAGAAAGTATGCGCATAAAAAGCAACAATAGTTCCTGTATAAATTACAATAGCATTTGTTAAATGATATAAAGGTGTTTGAAATCTCAACCTTTTTGCTAATTTAATAAAATCCTTTTGAGTAGTAACTGACCAAAAGTTAAATAACATGATTGCTAGAAAAAAATAAATTACATATACGTGTGTAGTGATTGCACTTTGCATCAATTCCATTTTGTTTATCTCTCTTTTAAAAAATTTGGGTATTATATCTAACTTGTCATAAGTTTTTATTTTAATTTATATTATAAGGAATAAAATGGCTACTAGTGTAGAAAATGCAATCGATATTATTTCCAAAATCCCAGTAAATTTAGATTACGAAATTATCCCAATTGAAAATACCCAAGATAGAGTCTGTGCTCAAAGAGTTTTTGCTACAAGTTGTTTACCTAAGTTTAATAACTCAGCAATGGATGGATATGCAATAATTTATGAAGATAAAGAAAATGAATTAGATGTTATAGATACTATATTTGCAGGTGATGATAATACTACTTTATTAGAACACAATAAATGTATTAAAATCATGACAGGAGCTCGAGTTCCTGCAAATGCTAGTGCTATTATTCCAAAAGAAGATACACAAGAACTTAGTGATAACAAAATAAAAATAGAAAAAAATGTAAGAGAATTTCAACATATAAGATTTATTGGTGAAGATATTAAATTAGGTGAAATACTTTTAGATATTGGTGAAGATATTAACTTCTCGAAAGTAACATTACTTGCAAGTCAAGGTGTCTCACATATAAAAGTTTATAAAAAACCTAAAGTAGTTGTCTTTGCAAGTGGTGAAGAATTAAAACTTCATTATGAAAAAATAGAAGATCATCAAATATATAACTCAAATACTCCAACTTTTATTGCTCGTGCAAAAGAATTAGGTTGCGAAGTTACATTTATAGGTCAAGCACAAGATTCAATTGAATCAATAAAAGAGTTAATTCAAAACTCATTAAGTGCTGATCTTATTATAACATCAGGAGGAGTTTCAGTAGGCGATGCTGATTTTACAAAAGATGCTTTTAATGAACTAAATTTTGAAACAATTTTTGATGGAATTGCAATTAAACCAGGGAAACCTACAGTATTTGGAAAAATTGATAATAGATATATTCTAAATCTTCCAGGTAACCCCTTAGCATCTGCATTAATATTCGAACTATTTGGGAAAATAATAATTCAAAAACTACTTGGATCTAAAAATATTTATCCAAGTTTTATTGAAACAAAATTAAAAGATGAAGAATTTACAACAAGAAAAGGAAGAATTACTGTAATTCCAGGAATGTTTGATGGTATGAGCTTTGAAATATCACAAAAAAGAAGTCCAGGAATGGTTTCAATTCTTTCTTCTTGTAACTCAATGATTGTAATTGATGAAAGTTTAGAAAAACTTAAAGAAGGTAACTTAGTAAAAGTTCTACCAATAAATTGGAAATTCTTTACAGAAGAAAAAAAGGATTTTTTAACATATGAGTAACATACCAACTAAGAAAGCAATATGTATATTAAGTGGTGGAATGGATTCCACTTTAGCTTCATATATAGCTAAAAATGATGGATATGAAATTATCGCTGTTCATTTTAATTATGGACAAAGAACTGAAAAAAGAGAACTAGAAGCATTTAGAAATATTTGTAAAGATTTAAAAATAAGTGAAAAGTATGAAATTGATATTCCATTCTTCACACAAATTGGTGCTTCTGCTTTAACTGATGATAGTATTGATATTCCAGTGGATGGAGTAGAAGAAGGAGTTCCTGTAACTTACGTGCCATTTAGAAATGGTATTTTCTTATCAATTACTGCTGCAGTTGCAGAAAAAGAAAATGCAGAAGCTATGTATATAGGTGTAGTTCAAGAAGATTCTTCTGGTTACCCTGATTGTACTGATGAATTTATAGCTGATATAACAAAAGCTATTAATCAAGGAACAAAAGAATCAACAAAAATTGAAATTAAAACACCTCTTGTTCATTTAACAAAAGCTCAAATCGTATCAAAATCTTTAGAATTAAATGTACCATTAAAACACACTTGGTCTTGTTATAAAGAAAGTGATGAGGCTTGTGGTGTTTGTGATTCTTGTAGACTAAGACTAAATGGATTTAATCTTGCAAATAGTATTGATCCTATTCCATATAAGGCCTAATTATGCATTGGAAGATTTCTAAAGAGTTTGATTTTTGCTATGGGCATAGGGTTTGGTCACAGACTTTAAATACTGAATTCTCATTAGATCCATGTTTAAAATGTAGGCATTTACATGGACATCAAGGGAAAATATTAGTTTATTTAGAAGCATCAGAATTAAAAGATGGAATGGTTACAGATTTCAAACATCTAAATTGGTTTAAAGTTTTTTTAGATGATGTATTAGATCATAAGTTTGTACTTGATATTAATGATCCCCTATTTAATACATTAATTCCAAATGTAAAAAAAGAAGAACTTATTAAATTTCCAGAAGGTCACTCGATAGTTGATTTGACTAAATTTAAAGATGATGAAACTCATATGATTGAATTATATGAAGGTTATGTAATTGTAGATTTTGTGCCTACAAGTGAAAACTTATCAGCATGGTTCTTAAAAATTGTTCAAAAGAAAATGGATAAACTTGGAGTTAAAGTATCTCATATAGAATTTCTTGAAACACCAAAAAGTAAAAGTACTTTTTATGCTTGAAATAAATGAAATATTTGGGCCAACAATTCAAGGTGAAGGAAAACTTGTTGGCTCTCCTTCTGTATTTATTAGATTTGGAAAATGTAACTTTAAATGTGAAGGTTTTAATGTAGAGTATGAAACTCCAAGTGGAGTTAAGAAATGTGCTTGTGATACATACTATGCAGTTGATACTGAATTTAAAGATACATGGACTAAATATAAAACATATGATGAAATCGTTTCAGAAGTTAATAAACTACTAACTAAATATGAATACCATTATAAAATGGATATTGTAATAACTGGTGGAGAACCACTTTTATATTGGAATAAAGAAGAATTTCAAAAACTCTTAAAACACTATATAGATAATGGCCATCAAGTTACAATTGAAACAAATGCATCATTAAATTTAAACTTCGAATATGATTATCAAAAAAAGATTCTTTTCTCAATGAGTGTAAAATTAAGTAATTCACTTGAGCCTTTGAAAAAAAGAGTTAATTACGAAACATTAACAAAAGTCTTAGAAAATACAAAAGACTCTTACTTAAAATTTGTGGTAAATAAAGATTTTTTAGTAAAAGCAAAAGATGAAATAAAAACAATTTTATCAAATATCCCAAAATCTGAAGTTTATTTAATGCCTATGGGTGATGATTCAGATGCAATAAATGAAAATGACGAAGCCGTTATAGACATGGCTATACAAAACGGATATAAATATTGTGATAGATTACATATTAGAGTTTGGAATAATAAAAGAGGCGTATAAAGTTCTTCATAATCGATTTATTTATATAAATGCGATATAATACGCCAAATTTTTTAAATTTGATATAAATTATAATAAAGGAATAAAATGAATTTTACAGGTTCAAATGTATTAGTAACTGGTGCTAGTAGAGGAATTGGAGCAGAAATTGCAAAAACTTTAGCTAGTTTCGGTTTAAAAGTTTGGATTAACTACAGAAGTGGTGCAGATGCTGCTCAAGCTGTTCAAGCAGAAATTGAAGCTGCTGGTGGAAAAGCTGCAATAGTAAAAGCTGACGTAACTTCTGAAGAAGAATTCACTGCTGCTATTAAAACAATTATTGATGCTGATGGAGAATTATCTTACTTAGTAAATAATGCTGGTATCACTAAAGATAAATTAGCATTAAGAATGAGTGTTGAAGACTTCAATGATGTAATTTCTGCTAACTTAACATCTACATTTATTGGTTGTAAAGCATCATTAAAAGTAATGGGTAAGAAAAGATTTGGATCTATTGTAAATATTTCTTCAATTGTTGGAGAAATGGGAAATCCTGGTCAAACTAACTATGCTGCATCAAAAGGTGGAGTAAATGCGATGACTAAGGCTTTTGCAAAAGAAGCAGCAGCAAGAGGTATTAGATATAACTCTGTAACTCCTGGGTTTATTCAAACTGATATGACACATGAATTAAAAGATGAAGTTAAAGCTGAATATGAGAAAAATATTCCTTTATCAAGATTTGGTCAACCTAAAGAGATTGCCGATGCAGTGGCATTTTTATTAAGTGATCACTCTTCTTATATTACAGGTGAGATTTTAAAAGTAAATGGTGGGCTTTACGTTTAGTAAAATAAACTGTAGCTTAAATTGTATAATTTAAAAGACTTTTTAAAATCTTTTTAGTTATAATACAGAGATAATTTTTTAAAAGGAAATAAATATGGCATTATTAGAAGATGTTAAAGAAGTAGTTGTAGAGCAATTAGATTGTGATCCAGCAGAAGTAAAAGAAGATTCAAAATTCATTGAAGATTTAGGTGCAGACTCTTTAGACGTAGTTGAATTAGTTATGGCTTTAGAAGAGAAATTTGACATTGAAATCCCTGATGAAGATGCAGAAGGTATTTTAACTGTTGCTGATGCAATTAAATACATCGAAGATAACGCGTAATTTATACGCTTTAAAATAGAAGGCTAGCAATAGTCTTTTATTTTACTAACACATTTGAACTATTGAGTTTTTTAATAAAAGTTGAATAATTTAAATAATAATTAAACGGAGTATATTTAATGAAAAGAGTTGTTGTAACTGGATTAGGTACTATTAATTCTATTGGACACAATGTAGAAGACTCATTCAAATCAGCAGTAGCTGGAGAATGTGGTATTGATACTATTACACTATTTGATATTAGTGAGTTTCCTGTAAAGATTGCAGGGGAAGTAAAAGATTTTGATCCTACAACTGTAATGGACAAAAAAGAAGTAAAAAAAGCAGATAGATTTATTCAATTAGGGATAAAAGCTGCTAATGAAGCAATGCAAGATTCAGGATTTACTAATTCTGATAATAAAAAAGTAGATGATTCTGTTTCTGAAAGATTTGGAATTATTTCTGCATCTGGTATTGGTGGATTATCTACAATTGAAAAAAATTCAGTTGTATGTGAAAATAGAGGACCAAAAAGAATTTCTCCATTCTTTATTCCTTCATCATTAGTTAATATGTTAAGTGGATTTATTTCTATTGAACATGGACTAAAAGGTCCTTCTTTATCTCATGTAACTGCTTGTGCAGCTTCAACACATGCATTAAATGATGCTGTTAAAACTATATCTGCAAATGGTGCTGATAGAATTTTAGTCGTTGGTGCTGAATCTGCTGTATGTGGAGCTGGTATGGGTGGATTTGCTGCAATGAAAGCATTATCTACAAGAAATGATGATCCTAAAAAAGCATCAAGACCATTTGATAAAGATAGAGATGGTTTTGTTATGGGTGAAGGTGCTGGAGCATTAGTTGTTGAAACATTAGAATCAGCACAAGCTAGAGGCGCAAAAATTTATTGTGAAATTATTGGTTTTGGTGAATCTGGTGATGCTAACCATATTACATCTCCTGTAATGGATGGTCCATTAAGATCTATGAAAGCAGCATTAGCTATGGCTAAAGCTAACTTAGGTGAAGATATCAAAGTTGATTACATCAATTCTCATGGTACATCTACACCAGTTGGTGATGTAAATGAATCAAAAGCAATCGTTGAATTATTTAATGGTGCTGAGAATTGCCCTCCTGTTACTTCTACAAAAGGTCAAATTGGTCACTGTTTAGGTGCTGCTGGAGCAATTGAAGCTATTTTTGCAATTAAAGCATTAAATGAAGGTGTAATTCCTCCAACAATTAATATTGAAAATCAAGATGAAGAATGTAAATTAGATTACGTTCCAAATACTGCTAGAGAAGCTAAATTAAACATCGTTATGAGTAATAACTTTGGATTTGGTGGAACTAATGGTTCTGTGATATTCAAAAAATTTGAAGCATAATAATAAAATACATCGAACTTAAAAAGAGCTAGTCTATACTAGCTCTTTTTTTTTACTAAGGGAGAAATAATTTGGCAACTTATTTAGAATTTGAAGAGAAAATAAAAAAAGTTGAAGAAGATATCATTGTTGCAAGAACAAAAGCTGATGAACATGCAGTTGAAATTTTAGATAAAAAGCTTGAAAAAGAAGTTGAAAAAACTTTTAAAAACTTAAGTGACTACCAAAAACTTCAATTAGCAAGACATCCAGATAGACCTTATGCTTTAGATTACATCAGAGGTTTATTAACTGATTCTTATGAAATCCATGGGGATAGACATTTTGTTGATGATAAAGCAATAGTATGTTACTTAGGTTACATCGGTGAGCAAAAAGTTATGGTTATTGGTGAGCAAAAAGGTAGAGGTACTAAAGGTAAACTTCACAGAAACTTTGGTATGCCATCACCTGAAGGATATAGAAAAGCTTTAAGAGCTGCGAAAATGGCTGAAAAATTCCAAATTCCAATTCTTATGTTAGTGGACACTCCGGGTGCATATCCAGGAATTGGTGCAGAAGAAAGAAATCAATCTGAAGCAATTGCAAAAAACTTATATGAATTTGCTGACCTTACAACACCTACAGTTTCTGTAGTAATTGGTGAAGGTGGTTCAGGTGGAGCACTTGCTATTTCTGTTGCTGATAAATTAGCAATGATGAGATATTCTGTATATGCTGTAATTTCTCCAGAAGGATGTTCTGCAATTTTATGGAATGACCCATCAAAAGTTGAAACTGCTGCAAATGCATTAAAAATTACAGCTGAGAATTTAAAAGAATTAAATTTAATTGATGATGTAATTAATGAGCCTTTAATTGGTGCTCATAGACAAAAAGAAGAAGCTATAAAAGCTTTAGGTGAATATTTTATAACTTCATTAGAAGAATTAAAACAATTAACACCACAACAAAGATATCAAAAGAAATATGAAAAACTTATGGCTTTAGGTTCATTCCAAGGCGATAAATAATAACTCAAAACTTGTAGTAAAACTACAAGTTTCTTTTGACTATCTAACTAGTCTACCTACAGGTTCTCCACCTATTAAATGAAAATGTAAATGATGAACTTCTTGTCCTCCATCATCCCCAATATTTGTAATTAACCTATATCCACTCTCTTTTACACCAAGTTTAGAAGCAACTTTTTGAATAAACTCAGTCATACTTGCCATAATCTTTGGAGGCATTACATCAAAAGAATCATAATGTTCTTTTGGAATAATTAAAACATGAATTTTTCTAGTAGGATTTATATCATGAAAACAAAGAAAATTCTCATCTTCTAATACAGTTTGGTTAGGAATTTCACCTTTAACAATCTTACAAAATATACACATTCTTTTTCCTTGCATTTTAAATAGTAAAATATTATAACCAAACTCTAATAAATCTTTAAGTATAATCGCAAATTTATAGATAACTATTAAGTTATAAAATGAATATGAATTTATTCAAACTCAGGAGATATAAGTGAAAGAGTGGATTAATAAAATAGATAAAGCAAGCTGCCTTGATGAGTTAGAAAACCTTAGAGTAGAAATACTTGGTAAAAAAGGTACTTTAACAGCAGAATTTGCAAAGATGAAAACTATTCCAAATGAAGAGAAGAAAGCTTTTGCTCAAAATTTAAATGAACAAAAAACATTAGTTACAAATGCAATTGAAACTAAAAAAATTGTTCTAGAAAAAGAAGCATTAAACAAAAAGTTAGAAGAAGATAAAATTGATGTAACAAGATTCAATAATGAATTAACATGTGGTGCAACTCACCCAGTTGTTGAAACAATGGATAGAATCATTACATATTTTCAAAATCTTAACTTTGCAGTTGAAGAAGGACCATTAGTTGAAGATGACTTCCATAACTTTGAAGCACTAAACTTACCTAAATATCACCCTGCTAGAGATATGCAAGATACTTTCTACAATAAAGATTATACTCTTTTAAGAACTCACACTTCTCCTGTACAAATTAGAACTATGCTAGGTCAAGATAAAGATGTACCAATTAGAATGATCGCTCCTGGAACTGTATTCAGAAGAGATTTCGATATTACACATACTCCAATGTTCCATCAAATCGAAGCATTAGTTGTTGATGATGCTGATAAAATTTCATTTGCTAACTTAAAACATGTATTAGTTGAATTTTTACATCATATGTTTGGTGATGTAGATGTTAGATTTAGACCATCATTCTTCCCATTTACTGAGCCATCAGCTGAAGTTGATATTTCTTGTGTATTCTGTAAAGGTGACGGATGTAGAGTTTGTTCACATACAGGTTGGTTAGAAGTACTAGGTTGTGGTGTTGTTGATGAAAATGTATTTAAAGCAGTTGGATATGAAAATAAATCTGGTTATGCATTTGGTTTAGGTGTTGAAAGATTCGCAATGTTAATTCATAATATTGGAGATTTAAGATCACTATTTGAAAGTGACATGAGATTAGTAGGACAGTTTAAATGATTATTACAAGAACATGGTTACAAGAATTTATAGACATTTCAAAAATATCAACTGATGATATTTGTAAAACACTTAACTCAATTGGTTTAGAAGTAGATAGCTTAGAAAAAGTTTCTATTGCTCCAAAAGTTGTAGTTGGAAAAGTTTTAGAAAAAGAAAAACACCCTGATGCAGATAAATTAAATATCTGTCAAGTTGACGTAGGTTCTGAAACTGTACAAATTGTATGTGGTGCAAAAAATGTAGATGCTGGGCAGTATGTTCCAGTTGCAGTTGTTGGATGTAACTTAGGTGCTGGTTTTAAAATCAAAAAAGCAAAACTAAGAGGTGTAGAATCAAATGGTATGATTTGTTCTTCAACTGAAATTGGTTTAGTAAAACTTAATGATGGAATCTTAGAACTTGATGATTCTATAGGAGAATTAGTTTTAGGGAAAGAGTTAAATGAATACAAACTATTAACTGATGATATTATTGAAATTGAACTAACTGCTAATAAAGGTGATTGTTTAAGTATCAATGGTGTTGCTAGAGAGTTATGTGCTTATTACAACCTTCCATTAATTGAATTTGAAAAAAATGTAACTTATAACGAAATTGGAATTGGACAGATTTTAGAAGTAGAATGTGATAGTAATATTGATTCATCTTTAATATATAAAGCAGTAGATTTTAATGAGTTTAAATTACCAGTTTTACATAAAATAAGAGCTGGCACAATTGGGAAATACGAAGATGAAAATGATGTTAAAAATGCATTATCATATGTAACTCATTGTAATGGTGTTATTTTAAATGCTTATGAAAAAGAAAAAACTGATTCAAGTAATGATTTATGTTTAATTCATGTTAAAAAAGATGAGCAAAATTTTGATAATGTTTATGGAAAAGAACAATTAAGTAAAATTGCAATTGAACATAAAGCAATTGATAAAGAATCAAAAAACTTTATTGTTGAAGCATCTTATGTAAATCCAGAACTATTAGCAAAACAAGTTTTTGAAACAAAAATTGAAACAGCAGATATTTATTACAAATCATCAAGAGGTTCAGAGCCAGATATTCAAGGTGGTATTGATTACTTTACTACATTTGTATCTAAATTTGGAGCTACAATTTATAAAGGTGCTGAAACTTTTATAGATGATAAAGAAAAAACTATTTTAGATTTAAATATCAAAAAGATCAATTCTATTATTGGGCAAGAAGTTCCAAAACTTGAAATTGAAAGAATTTTATCTTCTTTAGGATTTGAAGTTAAAGATGGAGCTGAAAATACATTAAGTGCTAAAATTCCATTATTTAGACATGATATTAAAAATATTGCTGATGTTACAGAAGAAATTGTAAGAATTATTGGTATTGATAATATTGTTGCAAAACCTTTAGCTATTGATGAAGTTAATAGAGTAAATAAAACATCTAAAGATTTAATCAAGAAAAATAAATTAAGATTTAAAGCAATTGAAAATGGTTTCTTTGAAACGTTAACTTATGTTTTTGCTTCAAGAGAAGGTTTAGAGAAATACAACTTCCCTACTGTAAAAGAAGATCTTGATATTTTAAATCCAATTGTAAAAGAATTAAATACTTTTAGAACTACAATTTTACTAAATCTTGTAGAAGCTTGCTCAAACAACTTTAAAACTGGAACTAAATCATCTGCATTCTTTGAAATTGGAACAATTTTTAATAGTAATAGAGAAGAATCAAAAAGAATCTCATTTATTCAAACAGGTGCTAAAGAATTAGAAAGTACTATAAACTCTGGTAAACCAGAAAATATTGATTTCTTTGGATTCTCTAAGAAAATCTTAAATACTATAGGGCAATTTGATTTAGAACCAATGGATAAAATAGATAATTCATTTGTACACCCATATCAAAATGCAAATATTATTGTAGATGGCAAAGTAATTGGATATGTTGCTAAACTTCACCCAAGTGTTTGTGAAGATTATGATTTATACGATACATTTATTGCTGAAATTGATTTTGACGCAGTTCAAAATGATTTAGTAAAAGTGGAAGCTTATTCTAAATTCCAAGCATCTAAAAAAGATTTAAGTATTATTGCACCAAAATCTATGGAATACAGAGATATTAAAAATGCAATCAATAGTGTAAATGATAAAAATATTAAACAATTTAATTTAATTGATATTTATACAGATGAAAAACTAGGTGATAATGAAAGTTTAACAATCAGATTTGTTTTACAAAATGATGAAAAAACTTTAGAAGAAGAAGATATTATAAAAGCAATGGATAATATTTTAAAAACATTAGAAGAAAAATTATCTATTACAATTAGATAGTAAAAAAGGAAAAAAGTGAAAAAATTTGATATAAAAGAACTACCAAAAGCGTTTAATATAGAAATCGATTCAATTGCAAGTGATAAATCAATATCGCATAGATGTGCAATGTTTTCACTTTTTTCTAATGAAACTTCTTATGTTAAAAATTATCTAACAGCTGAAGATACACTAAATACTCTAAGTATTGTTGAGCAATTAGGTGCAAAAATTAAAAGAGACGGCTCTACAGTAGAAATTACTCCAACAGATAAGCTAGATGAACCAGGAGATGTTTTAGACTGTGGTAACTCTGGAACTGCAATGAGACTATTTTGTGGATTACTAGCTTCTGTAGATGGAGCATTTACTTTAAGTGGTGATAAATACTTAAGAGCAAGACCAATGAAAAGAGTTGCTAACCCTTTAAGATCAATTGGTGCAAATATTGATGGTGCAGATAATGGAAATAAAGCTCCATTATTTATTAGAGGAGTTAAAGAGTTAAAACCTTTTACTTACCATTCACCAGTAGATTCAGCACAAGTAAAATCAGCAATGATTTTAGCAGCACTTAGAGCAAACGGTGTATCTAAATATAAAGAAAACGAATTAACAAGAGACCATACTGAAAGAATGTTAAAAGGTATGGGAGCAAAACTTGAAAATGATAATGAAGGGTTTATACATATTCATCCTTTAGAAGGACATTTAAAGCCATTAAATATTACTGTTCCAACAGATCCATCTTCTGGATTCTTTTTTGCAGTAGCAGCAGCTATTACTCCAAATGCAAGAATTGTAATTAAAAATGTAACTTTAAATCCTACAAGAATTGAAGCCTACCAAGTACTTAAAAGAATGGGTGCGGAAGTAAACTTTATAGAAAAAGAGAATATTTATGAACCTATTGGAGATATTGAAATTAAACACAATGAATTAAATGGTGTAGAAGTTTCTGAAAATATCTCATGGTTAATTGATGAACTACCAGCATTATCTGTTGCAATGTCTTTAGCAAAAGGACAATCAAAAGTAAGTAATGCAAAAGAACTAAGAGTAAAAGAATCAGATAGGATTGCCTCTGTTGTAAATAACTTAAAACTTTGTGGTGTTGACTATACAGAGTTTGAAGATGGTTATGAAATAAATGGTGGTACATTAAAAAAAGCCTCAATTGATTCACATGGAGATCATAGAATTGCAATGTCATTTGCAATTGCTGGATTAAACTGTGGAATGGAAATAAATGATACTGAATGTATAGATACTTCTTTCCCTAACTTCAAAGAGATTTTGGACTCTTTATATAATTAAGGAAATATATGCAAGTTAAATTAGCTTCTAATTATGGATTTTGTTTTGGTGTTAAAAGAGCTATAAAAATAGCAGAATCATATGAAAACTCATCTACGATGGGACCATTAATTCACAATCAAGATGAAATAAATAGATTACAAAATGACTTTAAAGTTGGGCTTTACCAAGACTTAAGTGATGTAAAAGATGATGATACTGTTATTATTAGAACACATGGTATTCCAAAAAATGACTTAAAAAACTTAAGATCACAAAATGCAAAAATAATAAATGCAACTTGTCCTTTTGTTACAACTCCCCAACAAATTGTAAAAAAAATGTCAAAAGAAGGTTACTCAATTCTAATTTTTGGTGATTCAACTCACCCAGAAGTAAAAGGGGTTCAATCTTATGGATGCAATCAAGATGATGTTCATATTGTAATGGAACCATCTGATTTAGATAAGTTGAACTTTAAAAACAACAAAATTGCAACAGTTGCTCAAACTACGAAGAAAAAAGAAAAATATTTAGAAATAGTAAATGCACTAATATTAAAAAATAAAGAAGTTAGGGTATTTAATACTATTTGTGATGCAACATTTGAAAATCAAGATGCAGCTAGAGACTTATCTAAAGAAGTAGATGTAATGGTTGTAATTGGTGGTAAAAACTCATCAAATACAAAACAATTACATTCAATTTGTAAAGAGAACTGTGAAGATTCATATTTAATTGAAAATGAAACAGAAATAAATGAATCTTGGTTTAAAAATAAGAACTTATGTGGAATAACAGCAGGTGCTAGTACTCCTGATTGGATTATTCAACAAGTAGTAAATAAAATAGAAAGCTACAACTAAACAATTTAAGCCTTTTTTCTGTATAATCGTCCCATTTAATAAATCTGGTAAAAATGAAGGAATAAAATGGGTATCGAAGATATAGACTTAGGTGAAGACTTTGATTTTGAGCAAATGCTTAATGAGTCTTTCGAGAACGCTGAAAATAATTCAGTTGTAGACGGTATAATTGTTGAGATCTCTAACGATAGAGTTCTAGTTGATGTTGGTCAAAAAATTGAAGGTCAGTTAAATATTGCTGAGATTACAATTAACGACGAAGTAAAATATAAATCTGGTGATACTATTGCAGTAATGTTAATGGGTTCTAGAGGTGAAAGACCAAATATCTCTCACAAAAAAGTTTTACAAAAAGAAAAATTTGACGCATTTGTTAAAAAACATGGTGAAGATGTAGAAGAAGTTACGATTGAAGGTAAAATCATTTCTGTTAAACAAAGAGGTGGATTTATAATTGAAGACGACGAAGGTTGTGAATACTTCATGCCAATGGCTCAATCTTACTTAAAAGCTCATGGTGCAGTTGGTAAAAAAGTTAAAGCTAAAGTATTAAAAGTTAATGCTGCTCAAAACTCTATCATCGTATCAAGAAAAAAACTTATTGAAGAATCAAAAGCTTTAAAAGATAATAAAGTTGCTGAAATCTTAGAACAAAATGAACCAGTAAATGGTATCATTAAAAAAATCACTTCTTACGGTATGTTTGTTGATTTAGGTGGAATTGATGGTTTAGTAAACTACAATGAAATCTCTTACAAAGGTCCTGTAAATCCTGCTAACTACTACAATGAAGGTGACGAAGTTACTGTTGTTGTATTATCTTATGATAAAGCGAAACAACACTTATCATTATCAATCAAAGCTGCATTAGCTAACCCATGGGAAGAAATTAAAGATGAATTAGAAGTTGGTGATACAATTACTGTTACTGTTTCTAACTTTGAATCTTATGGTGCATTTGTTGACTTAGGAAATGATATTGAAGGTTTATTACATATCTCTGAAATTTCATGGAACAAAAACGTTAAAAACCCAAAAGAATTATTAACTTTAGGTGAAGAAGTTAACGTTGAAGTTATTGAATTAGATGTAGATAAAAAAAGATTAAGAGTTTCTCTTAAAAACTTACAAGAAAAACCATTCTCTAAATTCACAAAAGATCACAAAATCGGTGATATCATTGCTGGTAAAGTAGCTACTTTAACTGACTTTGGTGCATTTGTTACTATTGGTGATGTTGACGGATTATTACATAATGAAGAAGCTTCTTGGGAAACTAATGCAAAATGTAAAACATTATTCAAAAAAGGTGATGACGTAGAAGTTAAAATCATCAAAATTGATAGAGAAAAAGAAAACATTTCATTATCTATTAAAGAAATTGCTGATTCTCCTGCAAAAAGATTCCAAGATTCACACAAAATTGGTGATATTGTAAAAGGTGCAGTTAAAGATTCTAAAGACTTCGGTATCTTCATTAAATTAGAAGATAACTTAGATGGTCTTATTAGAAACGAAGATTTTGGTCCATTAGAAACTGAAGAAGTTAAAAATGGTGACGAGATTGAAGCTGTCGTAGTTAATATCGATACTAAAAGAAATAGAGTTAGATTATCTGTTAAAAGATTAGAGCAACAACAAGAAAGAGAAGTTCTAAAATCTGTTAATGATAATTCTGCTATGACTTTAGGTGATCTTTTAAAAGATCAAATTAAATAATTAGGATTTATTTACAATGAGTAAACACACAATCGTAGTTTGTGATCATATACATGAAGATGGTTTAAATATTCTACAGAATACTGAAGATGTAAACTATGTATATGCAGCAGATATTGATAAAACTGAACTTTTAAATGTAATTAAAGATGCAGACGTTGCAATTACTAGATCATCAACTGATGTTGATGAAAAATTTCTAGACGCTGCAGTTAACTTAAAAGCTATTATTAGAGCTGGTGTTGGATACGATAACGTTAATATGGAAGGTTGTAGCAAAAGAGGAATCATTGCTATGAACGTTCCTACAGCGAATACTATTGCAGCAGTAGAATTAACAATGGCACATATGTTATCTTGTATGAGAAAATTCCCATATGCACATAACCAATTAAAGCAAGATCGAATCTGGAAAAGAGAAGACTGGTATGGTAATGAATTATATGGAAAAAAACTTGGTGTAATTGGTTTCGGTAATATCGGACATAGAGTTGCATTAAGAGCTAAATCATTTGAAATGGACGTAGTAACATACGACCCATACATTCCTTCAACTAAAGCAACTGATTTAGGTATTTCTCATACATCAAATTTTGATGACATTTTAGATTGTGATATTATCACAATTCACACACCAAAAAATACTGAAACATTAGATATGATTGGTGAAAAAGAAATAGCTAAAATGAAAGACGGTGTAGTTTTAATTAACTGTGCTAGAGGTGGTTTATATAATGAAGATGCATTAGTAAACAATCTTAAGTCTGGAAAAATTGCAATGGCCGGAATTGATGTTTTTATCAAAGAACCAGCAACAGATCACCCTTTATTAGATTTACCAAACGTGACTGTAACTGCACACTTAGGTGCAAATACAAAAGAATCACAAAAGAAAATTGCAATTCAAGCAGCTGAAAATGCTATTGAATCTGCTAGAGGTATTGCATACCCTAACGCACTTAACTTACCAATTGATGAAAGTAAGATTCCATCATTTGTTAAGCCATACATTGAATTAACTCAAAAAATGGCATTCTTAGTTGCTCAAAGTGACAAGAGTGAAATTAGATCAATTAATGTATCTGCGGAAGGTCAAATTGCTGAATATCTTGACTCATTACAAACATTTGCAACAGTTGGTGCATTAGCAGTATCTTCTGGTGATGAAATCAACTATGTAAATGCAAGTTTCTTAGCAGAAGAAAAAGGTATTGATTTAACTACATCTGAATTCTCAGCACATAGTGGTTATCAAAACAAAGTTTCTGTTAAAATTACTACAGCAAATGGTGTTCAAACTATTTGTGGAACAGTATTTAATGAAGACGTTCAAAGAATCGTTGATATTAATAACTTTACATTAGACATTGAACCAAAAGGTAAAATGATCTTAATGAGAAATAGTGATGTTCCAGGTGTTATTGGTGAAGTTGGAAGTATTCTAGCTGCTAATAATATCAATATTGCAGACTTTAGATTATCAAGAGGAAAAGATGGTGCTTTAGCAGTTATCTTAGTTGATGAGAAAGTTTGTTCAGAGACAATCAATAAACTTGAAAGCTTAGAGGCAGCTATTTCTGTTTCTTACGCTGAAATTTAAGGAGAACCCATGGCTTTAGGAATGAGTGATTTAAAAAAAGGTATGAAAATCGAATTGGATGGAATTCCATATAGAATTACAGATTACGCACATGTAAAACCTGGTAAAGGTGCTGCATTCGTAAGATGTAAAATCAAAAACTTTTTAAATGCTAAAACTATTGAAAAAACATTTCATGCAGGTGATAAGTTTGAAATTCCAGATTTACAACAAAAAACTATGCAGTTCTTATATGACGATGGTGAAATGTTACAATTCATGGATACAACAACTTACGAGCAAATAGGTTTAACTTATGAGCAAGTTGGTGATACTGAAAAATGGATCATCGATGGTATGAATGTTGATATGATGTTCTTTAAAGGTGAAGCAATTACTGTTGAGCCTCCTGCAACTGTAGAAATGAAAATCGTAGAAACTCCACCTAACTTCAAAGGTGACTCTCAAGGTGGTAAAAAACCTGCTACTTTAGAGTGTGGAGCTGTTGTACAGATTCCATTCCACTTAATTGAAGGTGACATTATTAAATGTGACACAAAAACTGGTGAATATGTAGAGAAAGTAAAATAAAAAGGTGAAGCTTTATCGTAGAAATACTGCGATATAGCTTCATTTTCTTCAATCACTGACATATATCAGCTTCTTCCTCAAATAAAACTCTATCTTGATTTCTAAGATAAATCTTTACCTTATTAAACCATAAGTTTAATTTTTTTGATTTTTTAATAGTTCATTTTTTCATAAATTGAATATATATTAAAATATACATAAACTAAAATAATAAATAATATAAATCCAGTATTGTATAATGATAATTCAGTTTTAGTTATATAAAAACTAAGTATAAGTGAAAAAGTTACAATAACAAAATTTATAATATGGAAGTATTTTAATTCATATTTATTAATATCTAATTTTTCAAAAAATGATAACTTATTGATTATTCTAAATAAAACGATACAAATTAGGACAAGTAATTCTGTGTTGATTGAAATGTTATCTATTGTATTTGTAAATAAAATAATTGCAACTAAATTTATTGTTAAACATTGATTTAGTAATGATAAAAATGCATAAAAAGACTTCATTTCTAATCTTTTCTTTTTAAATAAAGAATTTTTTCTTCACCTATATAATTTTCATGAACTATTTCATAGTTAATATCTAAATCATTTAAAGCATTTTGCCCTTTTCTTATTTTGGGACTTATAAGTAAAACAATATAATCTAGCTTTTCTTTTAAAATATCTATAAGATTATATGTACCTTCTACCATAATAAATTTATAATCTAATAATTTAAATAAATCATCTGAAATAACAACTTCACGATTTGAAATTTTAAATAAAGGTATATTATTATCAAAAACTTTATTCTTTGAATATATCATCACATTAGGAGCACGTCCAGCTATATATCTCGCATCGAGTGTTGGTTTATCAACTCTTACTGTATTTCCACCTATAAGCATTAAATCAATCTTATCCCTTAATGCATGAACATATGCTTTTGCAGCATTTGAAGAAATAGCGCCATCAACAGAACCATTTAATGTTTGTGCCATTTTATAAAAAATAAACGTACCACTATTCCATTTAATAAATGGATATAAAAGCTCATAGGCTTCTTTTTTCATACATCCTATGTTTGTATCAATATTAGCAGATAAAAGAGTTTCTATACCCCCTGATGCTTCATTATTAGGATCTTCATGTGCAACAATAACTTCTTTAGGATTAATTTCTTTAAGTAAATTAGCACAAGCAGGAGTTTTTCCAATATGATTACAAGGTTCTAAAGTTACATATACTTTACAATCATTAAAAAAACCATTGTGGTTTTCAATTAAATAACTATGAATATCCTGAGATATTTTTTTAGTTTTAATCAAATCATTTGGATGATATTTTAAAAAAGCTGCTTTTAAAGCATTAACTTCTGCATGGGGCATACCAGCTTCTTTATGTGCTTCAATTGAAAGTATTTCACTCTCACCTTTTACAACTACACAACCAACAGCAGGATTTGGATAAGTCAAAAATTGATATTTCCAAGCCTCATCAATTGCAAGTTTCATAAAAAATTCATTATTAATATTCATATATACTTCTTTTTTTGCTAAAAAAAAAGGAAGTTGAAAATCAACTTCCTTTTTTATTTTTTATATTCTAATCTTACCACTCAAAATAAGTAGAAGCAGAAAGTATTGAACCATACTCAATAACCTCTTCACCTAATTCAGTTTTTACAGTAATATTATCTTCAGTAGCAGCTATTAACTCACCTTTGTATGTTTCAGTGGCAATATCTTTTACTCTTACTTTTTCACCAATAGATGCAATAAAGTGTTCAGTTCTTTTAAGTTTTCTCTCAATTCCAGGAGAGCTAACTTCAAGTCTGTATTTACCACCCATAGGCTCATCGATATCTAATATTGGAGAAATCATTCTAGAAATTTCAGCACATTTATCTAAGTTAATACCACCTGGAGCAGTAACTAAAACTCTATAAATATTGTCATCATGTTCTCTAGTTGAAACGATATCATATAATTGAGCACCTAAACTTTCAACTGCTAATTTTATTGATTCTTCTAAATTCATTCTTCTTCTTTTTTATCTTTTCTAATTTGTGCAAATAAAGCTTCAATATTTTTTGATTGAGCTAATGAAGTATCATTTACAAATGTAAAGTTTGGACATTTATACCAACCTGTACTAGCTAGTACATGTGATTTAATTCTACCATTAGCTTTTTTTAATAATGAGATTATTTGATTTATTTCATTTTTATCATAGTCAGAACCATCAAAATATACTGTAGCGTCATATTTACCATTTTTACAGTTTACACCTGTAATTGGTAGAGAACTTATTCGACTATCAGAAAGCGCTGATAGCGCTTCTGGAACAAGTTCTACTAATAATGATTCTGTTCTTTGTAGATTAATACTTTTCATAATTAGTCGTCAATTGAAACTTTTTCTTCGATTTGAATAAATGTTTCAATGAAATCCCCAACTTTAATATCGTTGAATTTGTCAAACATAATACCACACTCGTAACCGTTTGCAACTTCTTTAGCATCATCTTTAAATCTTTTTAATGATGAAATTTTACCAGTATAAGTAACAACACCATCTCTAATGATTCTAGCATGACCACCTCTGATAACTTTACCATCAGTTACTAAACATCCTGCAACAGTTCCAACTTTAGGAACAACGAATGTATCTCTAACTTCGGCTTGACCTGTATTTTCTTCTCTAATAACAGCACTCATCATTCCAGATAAAGTACCTTTAATATCATCTATTAAATCATAGATAATTGAGTAAGTATTAATAGTTACACCATCAGCTTTAGCTTTAGATTTAACAGCTCCTGTAGGTCTTACATTAAATCCTAAGATAATACAACCCTCAGATGCACCAGCAAGTACTAAGTCAGACTCAGTAATACCACCAACAGCTGCATGGATAACTTTTACTTTTACTTCTTCATTAGCGATTTTTTCTAATGATCCTTTAATTGCTTCAAGAGATCCACCAACATCAGTTTTAATAATAACTGGTAATGCTTTGATTTTACCTTCTGCAATTAAACCACTCATTTCTTCTAAAGAAACTTTTGTAGATTTAGATAATTCTTTTGCTCTTGCATGCTCTGCTCTAGTAGTTGCAATTTCTCTAGCTTCTTTATCAGAATCTTGAGCAACTAAAATAGATCCAGATGCTGGAACTTCACTTAAACCTAAAACATTACCTGTTTCAGAAAGACCAAGTTGTTTAACTGGTTTACCCATATCATTAGTAATTGCTTTAACTCTACCAAATGTAGTATCACAAACAATGTTATCACCAACTTTTAATGTACCATTTTGAACAATAACAGTTGCAACTGGTCCTCTTCCTTTTTCTAAAGAAGATTCAACAACAGTAGCTTTTGCTTTTGCAGTAGGATCAGCTTGAAGTTCTAACATTTCAGATTGAAGTAAGATGTTTTCTAATAAATCATCAATTCCAGCTCCAGTATGTGCAGATACACCAATAAATTCAATATCTCCACCCCAATCAACAGGAGTCATTTCTCTCTCTGCCATTTGTGATTTAACCATATCAATATTTGCTGTTTCTTTATCCATTTTGTTTACTGCAACAATAATTGGACATCCAGATGCTTTAGCATGAGAAATTACTTCTTCAGTTTGTGGTTTAACACCATCATCAGCTGCTACAACAATAATTACAATATCAGTTACACTAGCACCTCTTGCTCTCATAGCTGAGAACGCGGCGTGACCTGGAGTATCTACAAATGTAATTTTTTGATCGTTTTTAGAAACAGTATAAGATGAAATATGTTGAGTAATCCCACCAGCTTCACCAGCTGCAATTTTAGATTCTCTAATTTTATCTAATAATGAAGTTTTACCATGATCAACGTGACCCATGATAGTAACCACTGGTGGTCTAGTTTCAAAATTAGTATCATCAATTTCTTCATCAAGATATTCATCAACATAATTTACATCTTCAAGTGCGTCTTTAACAGTAACTTCAATACCGAATTCTTCACCAAGAATTTCTAATTCGTCTTGTTTTAAGAAGTCATTTTTAGTAACCATCATACCTAATGTAAATAATACAGTGATTACCTCAGATGCAGACTTTCCACAAGCTTCAGCAAATTCATAAACTCTAATATCTTCAGGAATTGTTACTTCAGTAATATCTACTGCTTCTTCAACTCTTCTAATTCTTTTCTTTCTTTTACCTCTTTTTAAACCTTGTGGTCTATTACCAAAGGCAGCAGGTCTAGAAGATCTAGATTGTTTGTTTTGATTTGGATTTGGTTTATTCTCTTCAAGTAATTTTGAAGGTTCAGATAAATCCATATCTAATAACATAACTTCTTCACCAAGTAAAGAATCAGTAGTCATATTTGAGAAGTCGTCAGATGTACTTCTATTAACATCTAATTTTTTACCATGATCTTGAGCTTTTGCAGAAACTTTTCTTTTTGGTTTTTGTTTTTTAGTTTCAAAGTTATCTTTAGTAGTATTATCAGATGAATCTGTATTACCAAGAATTTCACTTAATGATTTCATTTGCTTTTTAGGTTGAACTTCAGGAGTTGTATTTAAAACTGGTTGTTCAATCTTTGGCTTTTTCTTCTTAATAATTTTTAATCCTCTTCTCTTAGGAATAATCTTATTAGGTTTAGGAGCTACAACTGGTTCATCTTTTTTAGCTTCTTCTTTCTTTGGCTCTTCTTTTTTTGTTTCTTCTTGAGATGTTGTTTGATCTAAAGATTTAGTAGGTTTAGAAATTGCAACTTTTTTAACTTCAGTTTTTTTAACTTCAGGTTTTGCTTCTTCTTTTTTTACTTCTTCTTTTTTAGGTTCTTCTTTAACCTCAGGTTTACTTTCAACAGCAGCTTCAACTTTTTTTACAGCTACTTTTTTTGGTTTCTCAGTTTTTGCAGGTATTTTTTTACTTTTACCTGTCATAATATAATTTGCAATTTCTTCAGCATCTTCATATGATACAGCACTTTGAGGTGATTTTAGTTCTATATTTAAATCTTTAGCTTTAGTAATAACTTCTGCACTACTAGCTCCAGCCTCTTCTGCAATTTCATAAACTCTTACTTTATCTGACATCTGTTAACATCTCCTTAAGTTGTACAACGTAGTGATCTTTGTTTTTGCACTCTCTACAAAGTGCTTTTTCAAATTTTTTATAATCTTTTTGATTAATATCTGATTGTATTGTACTGATACAATCGTCACAGATATAAAAACTTCTACCATAGTTATTGTATGATACAAGTTTTTTATCTTCACATTTAAATCTATTTAGTTTTTTTTGTTCAATTTTATTTCTGCAAATAATGCATGTTCTTAAACAGTTTATTGATTTAGCCAAATATTATACCCAAAATATACTTATATTTAATAATACTTAAAGTTCTATCTTCACACCCTGATTATCAAAATCAGTTGAAAACACTTTAAAGTGAGGAAATCTATTTCTAAGAGCCTTCTCAATTTTTCTTGCATCATCTGCAAAACAAATAGAAAACAACGTAGATCCAGAACCAGAAAGAGTACTCATTAACGATCCTGATCTTAATGATGTTTTTTGAACATCAAATAATTCAGGCATTTGTTTCATTCTGTACTTTTGGTGAACCTTATCTAAAGAAGCAGTTCTTAACATTCTCCAATCTTCACTCATAAACGCTGCAGTTAAAAGCGAGGAATGAGAGATATTGAATATAACATCTTCTTTTGAATATTTAAAAGGTAAAGTTTTTCTAGATAACTGTGTTGAAATTGGTCTATTTGGAATAACAACAACAGCTTTTAAACTTTTAGGTATAGATTTATTTATAAATCTTACTTCATTTTCTTGAACAGTAGCAACATTAAATCCACCCATTACAGCTGGTGTAATATTATCTGGATGATTTTCATATGCTAATGCTAAGTTTAATAGTTTGCTTTTATCTAATTTAATACCTTCAATAGCGTATGCAGAAGCAATAGCTGATACAATTACAGCTGAAGAAGAACCTAAACCTCTTGATAAAGGAATTTCATTAAAAAATTCAAATCTAAAGTTTCTCTTTTTATGAGATAGGTTATGGTAGAAATCATTAAATATTGAGATAAACATGTTGTTATCTTTTAATACAGGGTTATTTGAACCTTCCCCTTTTAATGATACACTATGAAATTTTGACGGTTTTATAATTACTTGGTTTTTCATTGCAATTGCAAGTCCAAGTGAATCAAAACCAGGTCCTAAATTTGCACTAGTAGCTGGTACGCTTACTTTCATCTATTTCCTTCTTAAACAGCTGGTAAATTATATATTGGCAGTGTTTCTTTATTAAAATTTATATTTTTTATACACTTAGGTAATTTAAAGTCGCGAATTATACTATCTTTTTCTAAAAAATCTACTTTAACTTCACCATTAACTTGAATAAAGTACTTTTTACCTAAGGCTTTTATCGCAGAATTCTCATTAAATTCAAAGCCTGAGCAGGCTCTAAATGGTATATTTTTTGTAATACTAATAGTTTTTAAAAAGATATATGCAACTTTTATTGCCATGTATGAACCTGGTGTATTTACATAATTTAATCTTTTTAAATCATATTTTTTTAACAATTCTTCAAATAATGAAGGTAATAAATCTGATGTTTTACCCTCACATTTATATTCCTCTATTAAATTATTATTATCATATATTCCAATTAAAAGAGGATTTGATATACTTATTACTAAAACTTCTAGCAAACATACACCTTATACTTCAACTTTTGAATAAGCAAGTTCAAATACTTCTGCTTCTTCACTAGCTTCTTCTAAATCAATAATTTCATAGTTCTCTGGGTTTGAATACAATTCTTTTGTAAGCAAGTGGTTTAGATGATGAGATCCAGCAATTGCATCATACTCTCCAACAAGTGTGTAACCTAATAAGGCCATATCACCAATTGCATCTAAAATTTTATGTCTTACAAATTCATTATCATATCTTAAACCTTCAGGATTTAAAACCTTTGATTGGTCAAGTACAATTGCATTTTCCATAGACCCACCAAGTGCAAGACCAATACTTCTTAAATATTGAACTTCATGTAAAAATCCAAAAGTTCTAGCTCTTGAGATATTTTCTTTATATTCAGCAATTGAGTAATCAAAATGGAAATTTTGTTTTCCAATTGAAGGATGATCAAAAGTAATTTCAAAATCATATACTATATGATTAGAAGGTTTTAAAGCAACTCTTTTACCCTCAGGAGTTGTAACTTCAACTTCTTTTTTTACTTTTATAGCTTTTTTAGACTTTTTAAGTTCTTTAATTCCAGCTTCTTCTATTAACATACAATATCCAGATGAACTTCCATCAAGAACTGGAACTTCATCATTATCAATAACAACTCTTAAGTTGTCAATTCCATAGGCATAAATTGCAGATAAAAGATGTTCAATTGTAGACACAACTACATTATCTTTACCAATAACTGTAGCCATTTTAGTATCAACAACATTTTCTATTTTAAGAGGAATAGTAACACCAGCATCAACTCTATAGAAAATAATTCCCATATCAGAATCAAGAGGTTCTAGCTTCATCTTAACTGGTACACCTTTATGCAGACCAATCCCTACAATTTCTACTTCTTTTGCTATTGTTCTTTGTTTCATTTGCTATCTATCACTTTCTTAGCTTGATTTATTATTTTTGTTACATTTTCTCTTAGCCAGTATCTATCCATCCACTCTGTAGGATTCACTTCAATTCCTTGAACTAAAACACCAAAGTGTAAATGATCTCCAAATACAGCTCCAGTAGATCCAGTATTTGCAATTTGACTTCCAGCACTTACTTCATCATTTAATTCCACATTAGCTCTACTTGTATGAGCATATAAAGATGCAACTCCATATTTATGATCTATAATCAATGAGTTACCATAAATTCCTAAATAGTCTTTAAAAATTACTTTACCATCATTTGCAGTATATATTTTAGCTTTTTTGATACTTGCCCAATCCATTCCTAAATGCCAAGCTTCATCAATTTTATTGCCTTTGTATATATAATGTCTTCTCTCGCCAAATCCTGCAAACTCTTTTGAACCTCTTAATTGCTTAAAAACTTTTAAATTAAATTTTGAAACAAATTCCATATTCATATTTTTTCTTGTTTCATCTTTTATTTTATTTATATTTCTAGCTCTTAAATCTCTATTTTCTTTTACGAAAACTTCTGCTTGCTCAGTAGGTAAATCATATCCACTTTTTGATAATACATTTTTACTAACTTTGTTAATAAAATTATCAGAAATTTTTAAATTATCTACTTTAACTTTTAAGTTTTTTATATATAAAGGTACTTTAGTAACTGTTTTATTTTTTGCTCTATCAGTAGCAACTAAGTTAACTCTTTGAAAAGTTTCAATATCAATTGGCCATGCAATAATTGCCATATAAAAGTTTTCTTTATAAAAAGGTATTAATTCAAATCTCTCTTTATTGTTAAAAGATATATATAAATCTTTTAAATTCTCATCTTTTACTTCAACAACAACAACAGCACTTCCACCTTGCCTAATTAAATAAGAGTTATTAATAACATTTGCAATTGGTCTTTTTCTATCAACTTTTACTTTTATCTCTTTAGTAAGTTTATTTCCCATAAAGAAATTCCACTTACTTGTATCAAAAACTTCAACTTTTAAAACAACATTTTGTGGTTTATCATTTCTATCTAATTTCGGAGCTAAAATATTTAAATCCACAGAACCTTTAGTTGAATTTAATAATTTTGTATCAAGTTTAATCTCATTTTTTTCATCAATATAAGTAATACTATATGATTTAATTTCTGTATCATCAGAAAAATTAACTTTCAACGGCGACTTTAAATTCCAAAAAATATCATTTTCTAAAGATATTTTAGGGCTATTCTTTTCAAAAATTGGAGATAAAAATACAAAGGCTCCACTAGCAATAATTAATATAATAGCTATATATATTAATATTTTTTTTGCTTTATTATTCTTTCTTCTATTTGTATAATTCAAAAACTTCCTTTAATACTAATTCTTTTGACTCATCTACATTTAAAGTTTTAATTACACATCCCGCTGAGTTAAAATGACCACCACCATTAAATAATGCAGCTATCTTTGAAACATCAACTTGACCTTTAGATCTAAGAGAAACCCTAGAAAAACCGTTTACTATTCTTACAAAAAAAGCAATTTTAACTATTTCCATACTCATAATCATATCAAGAGCATCTTCACAGTCTCTATTGTGAGCGCCTGTTTCTTTAAACCACTCTTCTTTTGCAAAAATAGTTGCAACTTCACCCTCTTTATATAATTCTAAACTATTTAATACTTTAGGAATAATTCTATACTTTGCAAGAGAATCTCTTCTTAAAAGATTATTAGCAATAAAAGAAGGGTTCGCACCATATTGAACTAAATGATTTACTTTTTCAAAAGTAAGTTCATCACATCTTCCTAAAGAAAAAGCTAATGAATCATCATAAATTCCTACATATAATGATGTAGCAGAATTCTTAGTAATATATAATCCATTATGCTTGAAGAAATCATATACAATTTCAGCAGTTGAACTTTTTAAAGGATCAACAATATTTATAGCACCAAAATCATTATTTGACTTATGATGATCAAAATTAATTAATGGAATTGAAGGGTCAAGTTCAATACCTAGTCTTTGATATGTTCCACAATCTACAGAGATTGCTAAATCAAAAAACTTAGGTAATTGATCAGTAATTTTGTCAAATCTTTCAATGAAATCCAAATTATTTGGTAAATCACTTGAAACATTAAAAACTTTATGTTTTATTCTATTTTCGTGAAATAGATTTGATAAAGCTAAAGCAGAGGAAATTGTATCTGCATCAGGGTTTACATGAGTAATTATAAGTATATATTTACTTTTTTCAATTAATTCTAAAGCTTGAGTGTAACAAGCCATATCAATTTTATTACTTACAATAAAATCCTTTTTCATTTCCTCTCCTTTCATAGACTTTGCTGTTTATTCTACTTTGCATTTACTAATCAATAGTTAACAATCAATATTGCTATTAATCAAACTTCATTGAGAAGTCTAACCAAGTTGCTTGGTGAATTATACTTCCAGAACTAATAGCATCTACACCTGAATCAGCGTATGACCTAATAGTTTCTAAGTTAATATTACCACTAGCTTCTAATAAAATGTGAGGGTAAGATTCATCTCTAAATTTAACCACATCTTTTATTTGTACAGGTGTCATATTATCACACATAATAATATCTGCCCCAGCATCCATAGCTTCTTGAACTTGTTCAAATGTTTCACATTCAATTTCAATTTTAGTAACCCAAGAGATTCTTTTTCTTGCTTTTTTTATAAACTCTTTTAAGTCCTTAATTGTTCTTAAGTGAGTATCTTTTAACATTAAACAATCATCAAGACCAAGTCTATGGTTAATAGCACCACCTACTCTTGAAGCATATTTTTCAAAATCTCTAAGTTGTGGTCTTGTTTTTCTAGTATCAAGTAAAACTACCCCAGTACCTTCCATCAGTTTTGCATATTTATTTGCCATAGTAGCAATTCCAGATGCATGCTGTAAAAGATTTAAGAAAGTTCTCTCAGAAGATAAAAGAATAGATGCTTTTCCTTCTAATTCAGCAATTACTTCACCAGCCTTAATTGGATCTCCATCTCTTTTAAGAAATTTACAATCAAATTTTTCAGTTCTAGCTAATACTTTTGCATATTGAATTCCCGCAACAATTCCATCTGACTTAGAAATAGCTCTTGCTGTAAATCTACCTTTAGGTGCCACATCGAAGAAAAGGTCACCTCTTCCATTATCTTCAATAATCGCATTTTTAACGAATTTCTTAATATTAATCATACTTCAAACATCCTTTCTAGTGCTTTCCTTGCATATTTTGCTGTATCTTCATCAATTTGAATTTCACACTCTTTTGAAATGTTATCATCTTTGATAGACTTTAATGTATTGTAAACATCTTGCAATGTTGTTTCATTCATAGTTGGACATTCTGGTTTTGTTGAAGATAAAATATAAGTATTTTTTTCTCTTAGTCTATTTACCATATTAAACTCAGTACCAACAGCAACTTTTTGATCTTCTGGTAATTCTTTAATAAATGTAATAAGTTGAGAAGTAGAACCTACAAAATCTGCTTCATCACAAATAGCTGGGTCACATTCTGGGTGAACTGCTATTAAAATATCTTCATATTTATTTCTGTAAAACTCTATATCTTCAACAGTAAATTGTTGATGTACAGAACAAAATCCGTTATAACAAAGAATATCAGCTTCTTTTAAATCACTACCATCTCCAACCACCGCAGATTTAAGATTTAATGATTTTGCAAAATTTTGACCTAAACATCTATCTGGAACAAAAAATATTTTCTTTCCAGATTTTAATCCTTTTTCAATAATCTTGTAAGCATTTGAAGAAGTACATACCATACCACCCATTTCACCAACTCTAGCTTTTACTCTGGCACTAGAATTTATATATGTAATTGGTAGGATATCTTCATTTGGAATTCCTGCTTCATTGATTTTTTTAAGGTTCTCTTCGTAATAACCTTCATCAATCATTCTAGCCATTGCACAACATGCAACTTTTGGCATTAAAACTCTTTTTTGAGGATCTAAAACTTTTACACTCTCACCCATAAAACCTACACCACAGAAAACTATAAATTCTGAATCTGTAGCCTTTGCTCTTTTTGCTAATTCTAATGAGTCACCTGTAATATCTGCTAATTCAAATACTTCATCTCTTTGATAAAAGTGAGCTACTAATGTAACATCTAACTCATTTTTTAATTTAATTATTTCTTCTTTTAAATTCAAAATAAACCTTCAACTAAGCTTTTTAAATGATAATATAACTAAATTTTAGTTATAATCCATTTAACTAATCAAAACAAATATACGTATATACGATAAACAAAGGTAATCAATGGACTTAATTACGAACTCTAACTTTCTATTTTATGTTGCAGCATATTTAATTGGATCAATTCCTTTTGGACTTTTATTGGCAAAATTCTTTGCGGGAGTAGATGTTAAAAGTGCAGGAAGTAAATCAATTGGAGCAACTAATGTATTAAGAGTTGTAAAAGAAACAAATCCAAGTCTAGCTAAAAAACTAGGAGCTGCTACTGTATTACTTGATGCATTAAAAGGTACACTAGTATTATTAGTTGGTATGAGCATGGGATATAGTGAATCAGCATTATGGATGGCTGCTGTACTTGCAGTATTAGGGCACTGTTATTCAATTTACTTAGGTCTTGAAGGTGGGAAAGGTGTAGCTACTGGTCTTGGTGTATTTATTGCACTTGTTCCAATTCCAACTTTAATTGGTGCTTTAACATGGATTATATGTGCAAAAGTACTTAAAATATCTTCGATATCATCTCTTATTGGACTAAGTGCTGTAGTAGTTAGTGCAATCTTTATGAATGATGGCTTGAATATAGGTGCAAATACTCCTATGTATTTAATTGCCTTTATTATATTCTATAAACATATCCCAAATATCATAAGAGTAATAAAGGGAGAAGAAAAAAGAGTTATCTAATTTAATATAATTAGATACACTTAATTAAGAAGCCTTTTGGCTTCGTCTTACAATACTATGAAAAAACAACTAACAATAGAAATAAATCAACTTACATTTAAATGCATAATAGGAATACTTGACTTTGAAAGAGTAAGTAAACAAAAAGTAACCATTGATATTTCATTTGACTATATATATTCAGATGAATATTTTATAGACTATTCTGAAGTTTCATCACTTATAAAGGCTACTATGAAAAAGCAAAAATTTGAGCTTTTAGAAGAAGCAATAATTTACTGCGAAGCTAAACTATACAAATTGTATAAAATAAATAATTTAAAAATAAGAATATGTAAACCTGACATTTTAAAAGACTGTATTGTATCATTATCCAATTAACAGCTAATTAACCATTGGTTAATTAAAATATAACTTAAATTAATCACTAATTAACAACAAAACCCCTATTTTTAAGAAAACTTTAAAATTTAGTGATGTAGAATGGTCGTAACGGTATGTCGGAAAAGGTTCAAATAAATACAATTTGAATGGTTCGCGCGCTCCGACAAACTGAATAAAGATTTCGAAATTTTAGGAGAACAAATGAAAAAAATCGCAAAATTAAGTTTAGTAGCTGCAGTAGCAGTTGCAGGATTATCTACATCTGCAATGGCTGATACATTAGCTGAGGCATTCGCTAACTCAAAAGTTAAGGGTGAAATTAAATCACAGTATTTTCAAAAAGAAACTAAAGCTGGTGTTGAATCATCAATTTGGTCAAATGGTGGTAACTTATCATTAACTACTGGTTCATTTTACGGTTTAACTGCTGGTGTTACTTTCCAAACTGGTCACGTTGCAACTGATGATAACGTAGCTGCATATAATGGTGATATGAATGCATCTGGTTCAGTTATGTCTGAAGCTTACTTAGCATATACATTAGGTAATACAACTGCAAAAGTTGGTAGACAATACATTTCAACTCCATTAGTTGCAGGTTCTGGTTCAAGAATGTTCAAGCAATCTTTTGAAGGTGCTGTATTAATTAATACTGATATTCCTAACACTGTTTTAGTTGCTGCTTATGTTGACAAGTTCCAACATAGAACAAGTACTGATGCTGATGCAACAGTAATTGGTGATGCTCCAAAATTCAGACAAGTAGCTGATGGTGCTTACACTGTATACGCAAAAAATACATCTATTCCAAATTTAGCAATCCAAGCACAATATGCTCATATTGAAGAAGGTTCAGCTAATGTTGGTGAAGATGTTAAAGCTGTTTACTTAGATGCTGATTACAAATTAAGCCCAGTAACAATTTCTGCACAAACTTTCCAAACTGATAACGGTGCAGCAACTAACTCTGATGGTAAATTATACGGAATCAAAGTAGCTGGTAATGTTGCTGGTATTTCTGCAGTTGCAGCTTATACTACTACTGATGATGAAGCTGCTGTTGTTAACGGTTTAGGTTCAGGTGCTGATAAATCATATACTGCATCTCCAATCAGAGGAGGAATCTACACTGCTGATACTGATTCTTATAGAGTTGGTTTAGGTTATAAATTCGCAATGGGTCTAGGATTAAATGCATCTTATACTAATTGGGATGCTGCTGGAGCGGATGATGATTCAGAAACTAACGTAACTGCATCTTACGCATTCAACAAAAACTTATCTACAAAAATCATGTATTCTAAATTTGATGGATTAGCTCAAGATTACAGATCAAGAGTTTACCTTTCTTACAAATTCTAATATTTGATAAGTATATAACTACTAAACTTTAAAAGGTTCAAGCTTAGGCTTGAACCTTTTTTTTTGCCTAAAAACTTCCAATTTAAACTATTTTTGTAACCTTTATGTAACTAATTCTTCATATACTTTCACTACATCAGAATTTGGTGTCTTAAAATTTCGAAAATCAGAAGGTAGTCAGTAGATAGGCTACCTTTTTTTATGTAAAACATTTATATTGTAATCAAAACGTAACTAAATATTATTAGAATTCTACATCGTTTTAGAATATTATTAGGAGAACAAAATGAAAAAAATCGCAAGATTAAGTTTAGTAGCTGCAGTAGCAGTTGCAGGATTATCAACATCTGCAATGGCTGATTCTTTAGCTGAGGCATTCGCAAAGTCAAAAGTTAAAGGTGAGATTAAATCTTTATATTTCCAAAAAGAAAAAGAAACTGGTGCAAATGCTAAGTCTTCAATCTGGTCAAATGGTGGTAACTTATCATTAACTACTGGTTCATACTATGGATTAAAAGCTGGTGTTACTTTCCAAACTGCTCATGCAACAGCTGTTGAGGATGATGCAAATAACTATAAAAAAGATATGAACACATCTGGTTCAGTAATGTCTCAAGCTTACTTAGCATACAGCTTAGGTAACACAACTGCTAAAGTTGGTAGACAATATATCAAAACTCCATTAGTAGCAGGTTCTGGTTCAAGAATCTTCAAACAATCTTTTGAAGGTGTAGTATTATTTAATACGGATATTCCTGATACTACATTAGTTGCTGCATATGTTGATAAATATCAAAATAGAACAGCTTATGCTGGTGATACAAGTGAACCTATTGGTGACGAGCCGCAATTTGAACAAGTAGCAGATGGAGCATATACTTTATATGTTAAAAATAAATCAATTACAGATTTAACTATTCAAGCACAGTATGCACAAGTTAATGCATTAGCTGGTTCTGAAGATACTAAACACTTTTATGCAGATGCATCTTATAAATTAAGCCCGATTACAATTTCAGCACAAACTTATCAAACTGATAATGGAGCGGCAACTAAATCAGATGCTACTGCTTACGGTGTTAAAGTAGCTGCAAAAATTGCTGGATTTAATGTAGCTGCTGCATACTCAACTATTGATGATGAAGCTGATGTAGAATCTGGATTAGGTTCAGGTGCAGATAAATTATATTCTGGTTCTCCAATTGTTGGTGGTATTTATGATGCTGATACAGATGCTTATAGATTAGACTTAGGATACAAATTTTCAAATGGTTTAGGATTAGCAACTTCTTACTCTAACTGGGAAACTGGTTCAGCAAAAGATACATCAGAAACAAACTTAACTGTTTCATATAAAATGAACAAAAACTTATCAACTAAAATTATGTATTCTAGCTTTGATAACTACTCTTACGATTACAGATCTAGAGTTTACGTTTCTTACAAATTCTAGTATATTATTGATTCTTACTTAACATTATTTACACTCAAGGGCTCAAGTTCATTCTTGGGCCTATTTTATTATTCAAACTAACCATATTTTATATAAGCTTTTAGTATAATCCACTTTTATAAGAGGATTATATAACATGGATGCATACGAATACTCAGAATTACTAAAACTATTAAATACAAAACTTGATAATATTTCTGGAATATTAAAACCTGAATTACTACAAGAAAGACTTAAAGAAATTGAAGTACTTGAATCTGATCAAAACTTTTGGAATAATGTAGAAGAAGCTACAAAAATTGGTATAGAAAAAAATAGACTATTATCAAAAATTACAAAATATAATAAAGCAAATGATGCATTAAGTGGCACAAATGAATTATATGAATTAGCAAATGAAGAAAAAGATGAAGATACTTTTGAAATGCTACATGAAGAAGCAGAAGAATTAGAAGAGCTTATTAAGTCAACTGAAATATCTGTAATGCTATCAAACCCCGATGATGCTTCGAATGCAATTGTATCAATTCATCCAGGTGCAGGTGGAACTGAATCACAAGACTGGGCTGCAATGTTATATAGAATGTATTTAAGATGGGCAGAGAGACAAAACTTTAAAATTGAATTATTAGATTATCAACCAGGAGAAGAAGCTGGTATTAAAGATGTATCTTTTATGATAAAAGGTGAAAATGCTTATGGATACTTAAAAGCTGAAAATGGTATCCATAGATTAGTTAGAATCTCTCCTTTTGATTCAAATGCAAAAAGACATACCTCTTTTGCTTCTGTTATGGTATCACCAGAAGTTGATGATAATATTGATATTGAAATAGAAGATAAAGATATTAGAATTGATACATATAGAGCAAGTGGTGCGGGTGGCCAGCATGTTAATAAAACTGAGTCTGCAATTAGAATCACACATATTGAAACGAATATAGTAGTTCAATGTCAAAATGATAGATCACAACATAAAAATAAAGCAAGTGCATTAAAAATGTTAAAATCAAGACTTTATGAATTTGAACTTGAGAAACAAGCAGCTGAAAAAAGTGGTGTAGAAAAAAGTGAGATTGGGTGGGGACATCAAATTAGATCTTATGTAATGCAACCTTATCAGCAAGTAAAAGATACTAGATCAAATATTGGATACTCAAATGTAGATGGTATTTTGGATGGTGATATTACAAAAGTAATAGAAGATGTGTTAATCGCAACTTCAAAATAATAGAGAGGTTACTCTCTATTACAAATTATTGTATATGGACAAAACTGACAAGTAGACTTTTCTTCACATTTTTTAAAACTAATTTTACTTTTAGATAATTCTTTTATTTCATTAAATTTTTCAACTAATAGTTCTAACTTTTTATCAAGAGCAATTTCTTCAACTAATTTAGTATTATATAAATCATAATAATAGGTATTTATCTTATCAGTATTATAAAGTTCACTCATAGCTAAATAATAAAATTCTAATTGGAAGTCATTTGATTTTTCATAGTTTTTAAGGGAATCAACTTTTAGAGCAGATGAAGTTTTATAATCAATAACTTCATATGTATCACCGTTCATATCAACTCTATCAATTATTCCTTTTAATTTCATTCCATCAAATTCAATATTAAATGGTTTTTCTAAACCAATGATTTTTCTGTGTTCTAATCTCTTTAGATCTTGTTTGTAAAATTCATATAATTTCTTTTTCCATATTTCTAAATCAAGTATTAAAAATGCATTAGTTGATCTATATTCAGTAAATAAAGATTCAATCTTTTCATAAGTTAATTCAATTGCATCATTATTAAGAGTATAATACTTTTCTAATATAGAGTGAATAATATCTCCAAGTTCATAAGCTTTTGGCTTTAATGATATGCTGTGTTCATTTAATTTTAACACATACTGTAAGTAAAATTTTCTTTTACATTGTAGAAAAGTTTTTAAAGATGTTGCAGACCATGAAAAATATTCTAAATTTACATTATCAATGATTTCTTCATCAAAATATGATATTTTATGATTATTATATAAAATATGTCTATAAGAATTATCATTTATTTTAGCACTAATTTTATTTGGAAATAATTCATTTGCAAATCTAGTAATCTGATTAGTATCAGATTGCACATAAGAAATAAATAGCTTTTTTGATGAATCTATTAATCTTTTATAATAATATTTTTGTAAAGATTCTCTATCTTGAGAAGTTGGAAGTTTTGCCATTTCTTTAATTTTTGTTGATAAAAATTTATCTTTTACAGATTTTTTAGGAATAAAGTTTTCATTGAAATCACAAATAATCACAACATCAAAAGAAACTGCCCTTGTTTCAAGTAAACCTAATACTGTAATTTTTCCAGAGTTAACATCATCTAAGGTGATTTTCGCTATTTTTTGTAAAAATATTTTATATAAATCTTTTACTAAAATTTCATTTTCATTTGAAAAAAGTAAAATATTTAATTTATAAATCAACTCTTCATACTTTTCAATTATCTCACTATTATCTTCAAAGGATTTAATATAATTACTTATAAATTCGAAGTTTTCTTTTGTTGATATTTTATTCCAAATTGATTTTATATTTATATCAATATATTTTCTATCTAATTTAAGAAAATCAATATTAGATTCATTTTTTATTTCTTTTTCATTTAAATAAGCTTGTATTGCATATGAAATTTGATAAAGTCTATTATTCTTAATAGTTTTACCCATAGCATAGTTGAAATACTTTTCATTATCAAATAATTGTAACTGAGAGGCAAAACTCTCATCAGGTAATACTAATGCTATACTAGATGGATCTACACCTTCTTGAACACATCTAGTAATCACAGACTTAATATAAGCAATTTGATTAATTCTAGAATTAAAACCTTTTAATTCATTAAATTCTAATTTTGATTTTAGTTTATTTTTTTCTATAACGTTTTTATTAGATAAATTAATTTTATATTCATAATCTAATAATATTTTTTCATCAATGTATTCATCAAAAATATTTAATGACTTTTGATTATATTCATTTGAATAAAATTTGATATTAGTATTTGTATATTTTGAAATTTCTTCAATAATTGAAAATTCTACTTTTGTAAAATATCCTTCAAACACAATTTCAATATTTTCAAATCTTTTTAAAAAATTTTCATTCATCTTATAATGATTAGCTAAGTTTACTCTATCAACACAAGAGTTAAGTTCTAAAATATTTATATAATTCTCTCGAATTTTTTTTAATATTTCTAGATGCTCATAATAATAATCATAGGTATCTACATTTTTAATATTTTCAAGTTCGATTTTTTCACTTGCTAATTCTAAAAAAAACCTATAAATATAATCATTTTGTTTTAAAAATTTTGTAAAATTATCTGAAATTCCAAGTTTAGATATATCAATATTTTTAATTGATTCTTTTAAAAAAAGAAATCTTTGTTCTTCATCAATATATTTTTTATTTTCTAAAACTATTGATTTTTTAAAAAATTCATCAATAGTTAAAGTAACAGGTAATAATAAGTTATTTTGCTTTTCTAAAGCAATGTAAGATCTTATAGATCTTGAAGTGGGAAAAACTAAAAGTTTTTGTTTAAATTGCATTTGTTTTTATATAAACATATCCAATTTCATTATTAACTTTTATACTACCAGTAATATTCCAGTTATTTTCGTCATTAATTTCGAATGTTGAAATATATGTATTTGAATTGTTTTTAAATTTTTCATTATTTAATAAAATATCACTATCATTAGCAATACTTTTTGTTACATTTAAAAGAACTGTAATTTCTTTTTTTTCTTTTGTTATCTTATCAAATACATTAATAGTTAAAGTGTTATCACCTATATTTAATATATTTCTATGTTTTGATTTTTTTTCTAATACTCTTTGAGAATACATAATATCTTGAGTTTCTAATCCAAATTTTTTAGTATTGATTATAAACTCAACATCATATTTTTTTAAGAAATTTTTATTAGAAGTCATAATGTTATTGAAAGATTCATCAACCTCTTGATATTTTTTTAAAAAACTTCTATCTTCTAAAACAGGTATTTTAACTGCACTCATAATAGTCCAAATAATCATTCCTATTGTAAATGAAAATATTCCTATAAAAAAAAGTGGCCAATAATTTCTTTTCATTTTATCTTCTTATTTCTTTCTATTTCTTAGTACTGCAAATGTGTATAGTAATAAACTAACAACAACTAAAGTGTACATAAATACTCTCCAGATTGTACTAGATACTTTACCTTGATTTCCAATATCTGCATTTGATTCTATTTTAATTTTCTTCTCTTCTGATATAGCATCAACAATTGCTGAATAACCATTTAACATAGATGCACTTACTTTTGCAAATAATGTATTTTTATCTTTTGAAGCTAGTAATGGCACAACATAACCATCTAAAATATCATCTTTATTAATAAACTTATCTAAACCTTTACTCATAAGTAAATTTACATGCATATCTTCTACTGACATAGTCATTAATACATATGGTTTTTCAAGTGTAGGTAAAATTTGATTTTCATAATTTTTAATATAATCAAACTTTTCTTTGCCTTTTACATTTTCATCTAATCCTAAAGTTGATTTAGCATAGATATAAACATTTAGACCCGTTTTAGCTTTTGTTTCTACTGCAATTTCATTAATCTTAGTTTTTGCTCTACTATCAATTAATCCATCATCACTTAGTATAAATTTTTGAGCTAATAAATTCTGTGAGAATAAAAATAGAAGTGAAAAAATCACTCCTACCTTTAATGTTTTTAGTGTTTTCATTTAACCTACAAAAACTTTTGTAGAACTAAAGAAGCTATAATAAATTGTAACTACAGCTGATACTAAAAGTAAAATACCAATAATTCTGTCCATATCTTACCCCTTATTTACCATTACCAACAAGTTGGTATTGTTTATGATTGTCTGAGCTATCCATTTTTAATCCATTTAAATCTTGATTGATTTGATAGAAATTTGTAGCTTCATCTTGCTGTACTTTTAAACCACTAATAGTTAGAACAACTAAAATTGATAATAGTAAAACTACTGCAATTAACATTCCAGTGATACCATGTAATTTAAAGATACCTCTTTCGTTCTCGTTCATTTGTGTATTTCCAGCCATCTTACTCTCCTAAACTTCTTAAGTATGCAGCTAAAGCTTTTTGTTGAGTTTCGTTAAGTCTTCCATTGAAGCTTGGCATTGCACCAATATTAGATTTTTTACCATCTTTTAATACTGCCATAACTAACGCATCATCATACTCTCTAATGTTTGGAGCAACATAAGCCATACCTTTACCATCTGCACCATGACATCCAGCACATACACCGTAAGCTGCAGGTTGTTCACCTTTGAATCCACCAGCTACATATGCAGATACATCATTAATATCTTTTTCATCTGTTAACATCATTGGAGGCATTCCACCTGGGTATGCAGTTTTTAAGCTATTTGAACCATTTTTAATTACATGAACAACTTGCTCTTTTGCAATTCTTTTAGTTAAATCTTGTGCTTTTCCTTCAATACCTTCAGCATCAACACCATGACAAGGTGAACACTGTACTAAGAATGAAGATTGTCCCATTGCTTCTAAAGTTTCTTTAGATGGGTTCTCCCATTTAGATTCAAACTTTTTGTTATATTCTAAAGTTTCTTCATTCCATTGTCCAATTTGAGAGAATCCATTAATTGGATAACCAACAGTAAAGTACCAAAACATCCATATAATTGTTCCTATAAATGCTAAAGCCCAACCTGTAGGTACAGGGTTTCTATATTCACCAATACCATCCCAATTTTCTTCAGCTAATTCACCACTAGCTGTATCATTTTTCATTTGATTAATATATTTTAACGCAACGAAAACAGTAATTGTAATAATTGCTACTGCTCCAAGCATTGTTAAACTATTAATATAATCATCACCGATAAAAGCATCACCTGCTGCGAAGTAAGTTCCTGCCATTAAAGCGATGATAAGAATAATTCCACCTATAACCATAGATTTCATACTATTTCTCCTTATTATCTATATCTGTTTTTCTTTCTTCAAGAGGAGCAGAAACATAAGAATCATCATGTACAAGGTTAGAGTATTTTTCAAAATCTCTTTCACCTTTCTTATCCCTTTTATATATAGAATAAGCATAAGAATAAAATACAACAAATACTACAAGTATTAGAAAAAACTTAGCATAACCTTGAAGATTCAATAATGTTTCGTAATCCATAACTACCTCTTATTTTAAAGAATTTAAATATGCAATTAATGCAACTATTTCAGGAACTTGACCATTCGCTACAGCGTCTTTTACAGCTTTATTTTTCATATCTGCTGCAATTGCTGATGCATCTGCTTTTGCTTTCGCAATTGCAGTTTCATAGTCACCTAATGGAACATCAATTTTTCCATCACCATCTAAATCTTGATCATATGGAGTTGCGAATACAGTTTTTACTGTATATGCTTCTGCATATGCTGTATCTAAATCAGCGATATTATCAAATTGATGTGGATATGCTGGCATTACAGTACCTGGTACTACAGATGCTGGATCCATCATATGGTTTTCATGCCAGTCAGTAGTTCTATAATTACCAACTCTTTGTAAATCTGGACCAGTTCTTTTTGATCCCCATAAGAATGGTCTATCATAAGCATACTCACCAGATAATGAATACATTCCATATCTATCAGTTTCTGATTTAAATGGTCTAATTAATTGTGAGTGACACGCGTTACAAGAATCTTTAATATATACTTGTCTACCTGCTAACTCTAATAATGTGTAAGGTTTAGTACCTACTGTTGGTCTTGATTGTTTTGCAAAATCAGGAATTACTTCGATAATACCTGCAAATGCAATAAATATAAATACTAGCACCGCAAAGAAAAACGGTCTTTGTTCAAACCAATGAAACATAATTTCTCCTTTTCTTACGCTGCTACTGGTGTAGCATTTACTGGTTCTTTATCAAGTACTCTACCACATTTAATTGTTTTATAAATGTTGTATGCGAACATAAAGAATCCGATTAGGTACATTAACCCACCAACTGCTCTAATAGTATAATAAGGTTTTAATACAACTACTGTATCAATGAATGAATAAACTAATGAACCATATTCGTCATAAGCTCTCCACATCATACCTTGAGTAATACCTGCAATCCACATTGAAGTGAAGTATAAAACAATACCAGTTGTTTGTAACCAGAATTGAGTATCCATTAATGATTTAGAATATATTTCTCTTTTATACATTCTTGGAACCATATGGAATAATGCAGCCATAATCATAAATACAACCCATCCTAATACACCATCATGTACGTGTCCTGGAATCCAGT
>Ga0193952_1000071_pt1 | contig 43129 bp, 33 predicted proteins | sample BB_3_MG_FD_140368 | JGI IMG/M metagenome (GOLD analysis project Ga0193952, IMG submission 140368) | Microbial mat bacterial communities from the Broadkill River, Lewes, Delaware, United States - BB_3_MG | ecosystem: Environmental > Aquatic > Freshwater > River > Microbial mats | place: USA... | reverse complement strand
TAATTGCAGATGGAAACAATATTAAATGGTACGATACCGAAACTTCTACAACAGCTTTGTCTTTGGATGAAATCTTAATTAACGGTGAAGATTACTGGGCTTCACAGACTTCGGTTTCTGGTGGATGCGAAAGTGTTAAAAGATTATCCGTTCTTGCAATAATAATTACCCCAACTACTCCAATACAAGAAATAAATAGTGAAGAATTTTGTAAATCTGCAAACCCAAGTTTATATGAGCTATCTGAAAGTATTAATACTAACTCAACATCTGATCTAATTTGGTACGATGGATATCCTAAAGGCAACAAATTAGAATTAAACACGTCTTTAGAAAGTAACAGAATATATTATGCTCTAACAAATACTACAAACTGTGAAGAAATAATTGTTTTTGCAGTTACAGTAAATTTAATTGATTGTGATGATCCAGAAATTGAGATTTATGATGGTTTTTCACCTAATGGTGATGGAATTAACGATGAGTTTGTAATTTTAAATTTAAGGGCTTTATTTCCAAATTTCAGAGTCGATTTTTTTAATAAATGGGGAAAATTAATATATACAGCAACTGCTAAAAACTTGGACTGGAACGGCAACTATAATGGTGATGGAGCACCCGCACCAGCAGGAATGTATTATTTCATAATAAATTTTAATAAAGACAATAAAGAACCTATTCAAAACAGATTGTATTTGAGCAGGTAAGTAATTATGAAAAAACTAATTGGACATATAATTGTAATGCTTATCCCTATTTTTAATTGGGCACAACAAGATGCACAATACACACAATATATGTACAACATGAGTATTATAAATCCTGCTTATACAATTGAAAACTCCAAAGCACTTTCAATGGGAGTTTTACACAGGTCACAATGGACTGGAATGATTGGAGCTCCTAAAACCTCAACTGTATTTTTACGCACACCATTAAAACACAATATCCAAACAGGTTTTTCAATAGCAAATGATAACATTGGAGATGTTGTTTCTGAAAATAACTTCTTTGCAGACATTGCTTATAAATTAAATTTTGAGAAACATGGATCTTTATCCTTTGGAATAAAAACCGGAATTACACTTTTTGATGTTAATTTTAATGACTTTAAATTGGAATCGGGAGATGTTTTTACAGATCCCAATTTTCAAGAAAACATTAATAAAACATTTTTCAATTTTGGTGCGGGTATTTATTACAATACTGAAAATTTCTATATTGGCGCCTCAATTCCAAATTTATTAAAAGCCAAACATTTAAACAGAAACAATGGAAAATATCAAGGAACTGAAGAGCCTCATTTATTTATTACTGGTGGATTTGTTTTTAATCTTTCCGATGAATTAAAGTTAAAACCCGCATTTATGCACAAATCAATTGAAGGGTTTCCTTCCACAATTGATTTTACTGCCAACTTACTTTTCAATAATAAGGTTGAATTCGGGATTGGATATAGAGTTGATGATTCCTTTAGTGGTTTAATTAACCTTGGTATTACACCAAATTTAAGAATTGGTTATGCATACGATCATACAATCTCAAATTTAGGTACTTTTAACTCTGGATCGCATGAGATTATGCTGCTTTATAACATTTTTACAAAAAATGGTATTGGTTACAATAAGTCACCGCGTTTCTTTTAAAAAATTAAAAAACAATGAAAAAATATATCTTTTGCTTTTTTAGTCTTTTTATTATTCAATTAGCCTTTGCACAAAATATAAAAAAGGCCAATCAATTATACAATAAAAGAGCCTATGCCAATGCATTAGATTTATTTCTAAAGGAAAAACACAAAACTCAAGAAGTCTTAGAAAAATTAGGTGATTGCTATTACTTTAATTCCAATATGGAAGAAGCCTCAAATTGGTATCACAAACTGGTTACAAAACACAAAAAAACATTAAAACCAATTTACTTCTTTCGATATTATCAATCTTTAAAAGGTATTGAAAATTATTTAGAAGCAGATTTATGGGAACAAGAATTTACACGCATTCAACAATTAAAAGAAAATCCGATTAAAAGTACCCTTCAATTAATTGATTCCCTTAAAATAAATTCAGACCATACATTTAAATTAACAAATTCTCCTTTTAATTCTAAAAATTCAGATTTTGGCGCGATAATTCACAATAATAAAATTGTATTTACATCAAATAATACAACTGGTGAAAATTACGATTGGAATAATTTACCTTATCTAAATTTGTACAAAACAGATGTATCCAAACAACAATCTATAACAAAACTATCACCAAACATAAATACAGAAATGCATGAATCAAATGCTGTCTTTACCAAAGATGGTAAAACCATGTATTTTACCAGAAATAATGTAACCAATAAAAAAACAAAGGATAAAAATAGAGTATCTCACCTAAAAATATATAAATCCATGTTTCTTGAAAATGAATGGACTACTGCCATTGAATTACCTTTTAATGGCGACTCATTTTCTTGTGAACATCCAGCTTTGAACTCTAACGATACTAAATTGTATTTTTCTTCAGATATGCCAGGAACAAACGGATCTTTTGACATTTATGTTGTTGATATAAAAAAGGATAAAACTTTTGGAACCCCGATAAATTTAGGAAAAAAAATAAACACAGCACACCGCGAACAATTTCCTTTTATTGAAGGGAATACGTTGTATTTTGCATCAGATGGACATTTTGGTATTGGAGGTTTAGATATATTTAAAAGCACAATTATTGAAAACACCTATTCAATTCCAAAAAACATGGGAAAACCAATTAACAGTAGTTCAGATGATTTTTCCTATTTTTATAATACTAATTTAAATATTGGCTATATTTCTTCGAACAGAAAAGGAGGAAAGGGAAACGATGACATTTATAAAATTGAAAAAATCCAAACCTATTTTGTAAATGGATTAGTACAAAACAAGAATGATTTATCTTTATTACCAGGATCTACAGTACTGCTTTATAATGAAAATAACACCTTAATAAACGAAACTAAAGTTGGCGATAGTGCCGCTTTTTCCTTTCCTATTGAAATTAATAAATCATACAAATTGAAAGGTTTTCATAAATTATTCAGTCCTTCAATTATAGAGTTTTCCACCAACAATAAAGGTAATATCAATAAAAATATTTCTCTTCAATTAAACTCTTACACATCTATAGATGAAAATATTATTGTAAAAAATGGTAAAACACAAATTAAAATTAATCCAATATTTTTTGATTTTGACAAATGGAATATTCGACAGGAAGCTGTATTAGAATTGAATAATGTAGTGGCAATTTTAAAAAAATATCCCGAATTATCAATTGAAGTTGGTGCACATACCGATAGTAGAGGTTTAGATCAGTACAATTTAATTTTATCAAATAAAAGAGCGCTTTCTGTAAGAAATTATCTAATTAATCATGGAATTTCGACTGCTAGAGTTTCTTTTAAAGGTTATGGAGAAACCCAGCTTTTAAATAAATGTTCAAATAATACATTCTGCAAAGAAAAAGAACATAACATAAATAGGCGCTGCGAATTTGTGTTAATTAATTAAATAATTTATTCTAAAACCAAATTTAGGCATCACTTTTGCTATTTCATCACAAACAAATGGCATTATGAAGAAAAAATATATCATTCCTATTTTAATATTAGTCTCAACTCTAGCTTTTTCCCAAAACAAATCTTCAAATTTTGAAACCTTATGGAAAGAAGTTCAACAGTTAGAAGTAAAATCTTTACCAAAATCAGCTTTAACACTCGTTGAAAGCATTTATAAAAAGGCGAAAAAAGAAGAGGATTCACCACAAATAATCAAAGCTTTAATTTATAAGTCAAAATTTGCTTTAACATTAGAAGAAGATGCGCAACTAAAAGTCATTCAGCAATTTAAAACAGAAATTAAAAACTCTAAGACTCCAACAAGTAATTTGCTAGAGAGTGTATTGGCGAACTTGTACTGGCAATATTTTCAACAGAATCGATGGAAATTTTACAACAGAACTAAAACAACTGAAAAAGTTGATTCTGTAGATTTTAGAACGTGGGATTTAAATACTCTTTTTTCTGAAATTCATTTACATTTTCAAAATTCCTTACAAAACGGAATTATACTGCAACAAACAAATTTAGAGCATTATAACGACATTCTACATCTTCGGAAAGATTCAAAAAAATACAGACCAACTTTATTTGATTTTATTGCCAACAATGCATTAAGTTTTTATAAAACCACCGAAAATGCAATTACAAAACCTGCTTATAAATTTGAAGTCAAAGAAAAAGACTTTCACAGAAATTATAAATTAAAAGCTAGTATTTACGAAAAAGAAAAAGATAGCCTTTCTCTTCTAATTAATGCTTTAAAAATTTATCAAGATTTAATTTCATTTCATCACAATACAAAAAATAAAAATGCTTTTGTTTCTATTGAATTAGAACGATTAAAATTTCTAAAACAACATGCTAATTTTGAAGAAAAAGATATACTCTATCTTAAAAATTTAACTATTTTAAAAGAGGAATTTAAAACTCACGAAGCTTCAACCTTAGTCGATTTTGAGATTGCTTTTGTTTACAATTTAAAAGGTAATTTGTACCATGCAATTAATAACAAAAAACATCAATTTGAAAAAGCCAAAGCACTCGAAATTTGCAATTCAGCAATTGAAAACTTTCCTAAAAGTTTAGGCGCAAAAAAATGTAACAATCTAAAAAACAACATTTTACAACCTAACTTGATAATTACTTCAGAAAAAAATATTCCAAGTAACCTTTACAATAAATTTTTGGTTTCGTATAAAAATGTAAACCAATTAAACACAACAATTTATAAAGTTACAAATAAAGAAATTACAACATTTAATAAAATTAATAACGATTCTGCTAAAGTTGATTTTATAAAAAACCTTAAAAAAGTTGATTCATTATACAACCAACTTAAAAACGAAAAAGACCATCAGCAACATTCAACAGAAATTGTAATTCCACCGCTACAAAACGGCAACTATTTAATTGTATGTTCTCTTGAAAAAAATAGTAATAAAAATGCAACTTTTGCAACTGCAACAATCCAAGTAACCGATATTGCTTTAGTTCAAAAAAACAGCAACCAACAACATATTTATCAGGTTATTAACAGAAATACTGGCACACCTATTACTGGAGCAAAAGTTTTAGTTAAAAATTACAATATTGGAAGGTACAACAAATCTATTTCTAGAAACTTCAAAACTAATAAATTTGGCGAATTCAACTTTAAAACAAATAAATACCATAGAAACGTAATTATTTCAGTTGAAACTAAAACCGAAAAAGCATCTTTTGGAGATTATTATTTAAATGAAAATAGAAAGCCACAAATTGAAAGAAACGAAAATGAAAAAACAACTATTAAACCGTTTATTTTTACTGACAGAAGTATCTATAGACCTGGACAAATCGTTTATTTTAAGGCAATTTTCTTAAAAAAACAAGGCGATAAATCTGAAGTTTTAACAAATGAGTTTGTGAAGTTTGTTTTAGAAAATCCAAATGGCGAAGAAGTAAAACAACTAGATTTAAAACTAAATGAGTTTGGCTCAACTTCAGGAACTTTTATTTTACCAAATAATGGATTAAATGGTAAGTATACCATTTCTGTGGACGAGAGTTCTGAATACAATAGCAAGTTTTATGATAATGAAGATTTTGAGTTTGATTATTTAGAACATTCAATTTCTGTAGAAGAATACAAACGTCCAAAATTTGAAACCGAATTTAAACCTGTAACAGAAACCTTTAAACTAAATGATTCTGTTACCGTAAAAGGTAGCGCAACTGCTTTTGCTGGAAGTTCAATTACCAATGCAAAAGTTACATACAGAGTGTATAGAAAAGTAGTTTATCCGCGCTGGTTTTATTGGCACAGATCTTTATTTAACACTTCGGAAGCAATGGAAATTACACACGGAGAAACTTCAACAGACAACGAAGGGAATTTTGAAATTACGTTTAAATCCATTCCAGACAAAAGCGTTAATAAAGACGATAAACCCGTTTTTAATTATGAAATTGAAGCAGCTGTTTCTGATATAAATGGTGAAACCCAAAGCGCATCAACTTTGGTGAAAGTGGGTTATCATACAGTAACAATAAACACAACTATTAGCGATAGAATTGATGCTTCAGAAAAGGATCATAAAATTACAATAGCATCCAAAAATCTTAATGGCGAATATGTACCAACAAAAGGAACCTTTAAAATTTACAAATTACAAGCTCCTCAAAACGTATTGCGACAAAGACCTTGGAATACTCCTGATTATCAAGAAATTTCAAAAGAGGAATACTCAAAATTATTTCCGCACGAACCTTATACTAATGAAGCAAACAATATTAATAATTGGAAAAAAGGAACGCTTGTTTTTGAAACTAAATTTGACACAGAAAAAAGTAAAGAAATTCTGCTGAAAAAAATAAAAAATTGGAATGTTGGCAATTACATAATTGAAGTTGCGGCAAACGACAAATTCAATCAAAAAGTTGAAGACAAAGCTCGTTTTTTAGTTTTCAATTCTAAAAAACCACAAGTTTCAGATAAACAATTGTTTGAAATTTCAACAAATAAAAATCTATATAAAGTAAATGATAATGTTGAGTTAAAAATTGGTTCAGCATCTAATGAAGTTTTTGTAACCATTGCAGTTGAAAAACAACACAAAATTGTAAGTCAGCAAATTATTAGATTGAATAACGAAGTTAAAACTATTAAAATTCCTGTTACTCAAGAAGATTTAGGTGGATTTGCTATAAAATATAGCTTTTCTAATTACAATGAATTTAAAAGCGGAACTGTTCAAATTAACGTACCACATACTGTTAACGAATTAGAAATTGAAACTCAAACTTTTAGAGATAAATTACAACCAGGACAAGAAGAAACTTGGAGTTTTAAAATAAAAGGAAAAAATAAAAACAAAATTACTGCTGAAATTTTAGCAAGCATGTACGATGCTTCTTTAGATCAATTTAAAGCGCATAATTGGAGTTTTAATCCAATTCAGTATACCTCATATTATTCGTACCAAAGTTGGAATAGTGCAAATTCTTATGGTAATACTAACTTTAAAGTTTATAATTTACCTCGACACTATATCCAAAATTGCGCCCAAAAATTTGATCAATTAAATTGGTTTGGGTTACATTTTGGAAATAATAGAATGATGAGTGCTTTAAGTGGAAAAGTTTCTGGAGTTGAAATGAAAAACAATAATATTGAAGTTGTTGAAGATGCAATGGAAGTTGAAGATGTAGCTTTTACAACAATGGAAAACGAGGAAACTTTACTTGAAGAAGTTGTTACCGTTGCTCATGGTGTGAAAAATGAAGATGTCGAACCAGAAAAGCTTGATTTATCAGGAATTAAAATTAGAAAAAATTTCAACGAAACTGCTTTTTTCTTCCCACATTTAAAAACAGACACAAAAGGTAATGTAAGTTTCAGTTTTACAATTCCTGAAGCTTTAACTCGTTGGAAATTACAATTATTAGCGCATACTAAAGAGCTAACTTCAACAACTAAGACTTTAACAACAATTACGCAAAAAGAACTAATGGTGTTGCCAAATCCTCCTCGTTTTTTACGTGAAGGCGATGTTTTAGAATTTTCCAGTAAAATTTCTAATTTATCAACAAAAGCATTAAACGGTGTTGCTCAATTAGTATTAACAGATGCCATTACAGGGAAAGAAATCAATCATTTAATTGATAAAAGTGCTACTATTCAAAACTTTATTGTTGATGCTAAAGGAAATACCAATGTAAATTGGACGCTAACAATTCCTAATAACGTTCAAGCTGTGCAATATAAAATTGTGGCAAAATCTGGTAAGTTTTCAGATGGAGAACAAAATGTATTACCTGTCTTATCTAACAGAATTTTAGTTACAGAGACCTTACCAATGTGGATAAAAAGCAATCAAACAAAAACTTTTAGTTTAGATAAGTTAGTGAATAGCGTTTCGACTCCGCTCAGCGACAGTACTTTAAAAAACCATAAATTAACGTTAGAAATCACTTCTAATCCTGCCTGGTATGCTATACAAAGTTTACCATATTTAATGGAATATCCGTATGAATGTGCCGAGCAAACATTCTCACGTTATTATGCAAATATGCTGGCTAGTCATATTGCGAATTCAAATCCACGTATTCAAGAAGTCTTTAATTTATGGAAAACGAGTGATGGGTTGGTTTCTAATTTAGAAAAGAATGAAGAACTAAAATCAATCATTATTCAGGAAACTCCTTGGTTAAGAGATGCACAAAGTGAAGCCGAACAAAAGAGACGAATTGGATTACTATTCGATTTAAATAAAATGAAAAATGAGCAAGAAATTGCACTTAATAAATTAAAACAATTACAATTTTCAAATGGTGGTTTCCCTTGGTTTAACGGAAGTAAGTATCCTAACCGATACATTACACAACACATCGCTTCAAGTTACGGACATTTAAAGCGTTTAAATGTTGTTGAGAATAAAGAAGCTGAAAAAATGATGACTAAAGCTGTCGTGTTTTTAGATGATGAAATTTTAGATGATTACAATAAACTTTTAGAACAAGCCAAAAAAATCAGAGAAAAGGCTAAAACCAAGTCCAAAGGAATTAAAGCTGAAAAGGAATTTTTAGAAAAAAATCATTTGGGTTATACGCAATTACATTACTTGTATATGCGAAGTTTCTATAAAGAACTTGAGATTCCAGAGAAAGTTCAAAATGCAGTTGATTATTACATCAAACAATCGTCAACTTATTGGACAGATTTCAACTTGTATTCAAAAGGAATGATTGCTTTAATTCAGTTTAGAAATAACAATAAGTTAATTCCTTCGGAAATATTAAAATCGTTAAAAGAGAATAGTATTTCTAGTGAAGAATTAGGAATGTATTGGAAAGAAAACTCACCAAGTTGGTTCTGGCATCAATCTCCTATTGAAACACAAGCTTTACTAATTGAAGTATTTTCAGAAATTGAAAATGATATTGCAATAGTTGACGAGTTGAAAATTTGGTTGTTAAAAAATAAACAAACCAATAGTTGGAAAACTACCAAAGCAACAACTGAAGCTGTGTATGCTTTATTATTACAAGGAAGCAATTGGCTAGCAGTTAATGAAAGTATTGAAGTTTCTGTTGGAACACAAAAAATAACACCTTCAAAACTAAAAAACACACAAATTGAAGCTGGAACAGGTTATTTTAAAACTTCGTGGAACGGCGACGAGATTACATCAGAAATGGGTAAAGTAACGCTTTCAAAAAAAGATGATGGCATTGCTTGGGGAGGCTTATATTGGCAATATTTTGAAGATTTAGATAAAATTACTTCTGCTGAAACTCCATTAAAATTAAACAAAAAACTATTCTTAAAACAAAATACTGATACAGGAAAAGAATTAACTGAAATTACAGCAACCTCAATATTAAAAGTTGGTGATTTAATTACAGTTAGAGTTGAATTAAAAGCGGACAGAACAATGGAGTTTGTGCATATGAAAGATATGCGCGCCAGTGGTTTAGAACCAATCAATGTATTATCTAGCTACAAATGGCAAGATGGTTTAGGTTATTATGAAAGTACAAAAGATGCTTCAACTAACTTTTTTATGGAACGTTTACCAAAAGGTGTATATGTTTTTGAATACGATTTACGTGTAAATAACGCTGGTAATTTTAGCAATGGAATCACTACCATTCAAAGTATGTATGCTCCAGAATTTAGCAGTCACAGTGAAGGTGTTAGAATTAAAGTTGAATAATTTTACAGCACAAAAACTCAAAGGAGCAAAGTGACAAAGTTAGGTATTTTGTTACTTTGCCCTTTTATAATTTGAAATATTCAAAACTTACAATTTAATCTTTATAATTTCAGTTTCATCAACATCATAAGAATGTGAAAAACCAAAAACTTTATAGTTAATTTTTCCTTGATATTTTACTTCAATCTTTTTACTAAAAAAGCTTCCTATTAAAGTTCCTAAATTTTTATTTGAGAAAATACTATCTGTTGGAATGTTTACTTTTAAAGGAATTGTAAACTCATCTTTGGCTGGCACCTCAAAACTTTCTGAAGTTACTATTGCCATTTGATTTCCATTCACATAAACTTTAATAGCATCCGTTTTTAAAATTCCTCCTATATCATTGGGATTTCTAAACAATCCTTCTCCTTGTATAGTGACAAATGTTCTAGTAGATTCTAAAACTTTTAGGTTTTTAACACCAATAAACTCTGGTGGTTCTTTTACAGTACAACTTATTAGAACACATACAAACGTAAATACCAGTAACTTTCTCATTGTTATCTTTATCATTTTTTTTGCAAAATAAGAATTATTTTTTTTATACTTAAACTTTTCAACCTTTCAACTTTTAAACATTCAAACTTATTCTATCTTTGCATAAAAATTAAAAAAATGGATTTAAATCTGATTCCGAATATAAAACATACCAAAAGTAATAACTTCTTTTTATTAGCTGGACCTTGTGCCATTGAAGGTGAAGAAATGGCTTTGCGTATTGCTGAACACATTTTAAAAGTAACGGACAAACTTGAAATTCCGTTTATTTTTAAAGGAAGTTTTAAAAAAGCAAATAGAAGTAGAATTGATAGTTTTACAGGAATTGGAGATGAAAAAGCTTTAAAAATATTAAGAAAAGTTTCTGAAACTTTTAATATTCCAACTGTAACTGATATTCATACAAATGAAGATGCTGCTATGGCTGCAGAATATGTAGATGTTTTGCAAATTCCAGCATTTTTAGTACGTCAAACGGATTTGGTAGTTGCTGCTGCAAAAACTGGTAAAGTTGTGAATTTAAAAAAAGGACAATTTATGAGTCCGAGCGCAATGAAACATGCCGTTCAAAAAGTAAAAGATAGCGGAAACGAGAAAGCTTGGATTACTGATAGAGGTACCATGTTTGGTTACCAAGATATGATTGTAGATTTTAGAGGCATTCCTGAAATGCAACAATTTGCACCTACTGTTTTAGATATTACACATTCTTTACAACAACCAAATCAAACTAGTGGTGTTACTGGTGGAAGACCAGACATGATTGAAACTATTGCTAGAGCTGGAGTTGCTGTTGGTGTTGATGGACTGTTTTTAGAAACGCATTTCGATCCAAAAAACGCAAAAAGTGATGGCGCTAATATGTTAGATTTACACTATTTAGAAGGTTTGTTAAGTAATCTGGTCGCTATTAGAAGAACCATAAATGGTTTTAAGAAATAACAGTCTTCTTTTTTAAAAGGATGCTTTTTTTTACCGAAGTATAATTTACCTCGTCTTCACGCAGCTATAAATCTCAACGTGAAATACCATTTAAAAAATTGAAGTTTTCAAACAAAACTCTATTTTTAATCACTTTTTTTATTAATACTATCTATTATATTTTTAATTCTATCTTCTTCAATATTATAATCCATTGGTAGCCCCTTCTTTTCTGGAAACTGTTCAATCATAACTGTTGTAGAAGGGAATGCAAAATCTACTCCAAGTTCGGCTGCTAATTTTAAAATAGCAATATGCAAACTATGCTTAGAAGCTTGTTCTTTATTCCAATCCAATTCAACAAAATACACGTTTAATAAAATTAATAATGAAGAATCTCCAAATCCAGCAAACTCTACATTAAAAGCATCGTCTCGTGTGTCAGGATGAAGTTCAACAATTCTACGAACACCTTTTACAAAAGCATCAATAAGCTCAGGAGGAGTATCATAACGCAATCCTAAATTGGTTGTATATCTTCTAAATGCACGTAAACCTTTATTATTAACAACCATTTCAGACAATGCACTATTAGGAATTTGAAATACAGAAGTATCTGCTGCTCTAACCGTTGTAGATCTAAAACCTACAGTTTCAACCGTACCAACAACAGTCCCTGCTTCAATCCAATCTCCAATATGAAAAGGTTTGTCTACAAAAATCATAATAGTACCAATTAAGTTTTTAACGGTATCTTGCGAAGCCAAAGCAACCGCAATCCCACCAATTGAAGCTCCAGCAATAACCGTAACTGGCTCAATCCCAAACAAGGTTAACACTTTTAAAAAACCAAAAAAGATAACTAAACCGATTAAAAAATTATTTAATATTGGCACTAATTGATCGTCTAATTTACTATGAGTTGTTTCTACAAATTCTTCATAAATACTTATAAAAACTTTTACCAATTTTAAGAAAACATAAATCCAAAAAATGGTTGCCATAATATTAAAGGCTAAAAATAAAAAGGCATTTAAATTTAATGGAAGTAATAATGAAGGTAAAAGTCCCTTAATAAATTTAATTAATAATAGTAGAACAATTGGTCTCGCTAATTTTTTTAAGGTGAGGTTAATTTTTTCATTAGTTTTTTTAATTATTAAAAACTGTATCTTTCTAAGTATAAAAAACACTACTTTTCTTAATATATAAAATACTATAATGCTTAAAATTATTAAGATTAACAATCCTATATATTGCCATAATTCAACATTTAACATATTATAATGTCCAATATCTGGAATAACTCGTTGTAATTTTTCTGTATACCAAGGATAAATACTATTATAAATAGCATCAACTTGCCCAATGGTTTCTGATGAGTAATACCAATTATCACCAATTTTTTCAACATAAATTTCTGGCATTTGGTATGGAAATAATATGTACTGATATTTCTTTTTAAAATTTGAAGTATCTGAGTGCATTTTATCTTTTGGCACCTTCGAAAAATCAACTTTTAAACCTTTACCGTCTAAAATTTGTTTCAGTCTAATGGCAATCTCCTCTGCCTCTTCTCCTTCAACCCCATAAATAGTTTGTGCCGCTTTTGCAGGTTCATAAGAATCTGGTTGTAAAAAATGTAAATGTGTATAAATAGTTGAACTTGGATTACTTAAATCAACTTTTACTTTATTTTGAGCAATAAGTGTTGAGGAAAGTAACAAAAAAAATAGAAATATTTTTTTCATTGTAAATAAGTTTAAACGTTGGTGCTAATTTAAGATTTTAAATGCAAGCATTAAATTAAAGCCTGTAAATTATTAGCTTTTTTTCTTTTTATTAAATTTCTTTTTCTTTCTCGAATTAAAAGGTATAGCATCATCAAAAGTATTTTTTACTTTTTCGGCTTTATTTTTTTTCCAAGAGTTTGTAGTTGGAAGTAATTTTTGCAATAAATCTTCTCTTCCAACTTTTGTAAGTGTTTTCTTTATCCAAGCTTGATTTTCTCTTTTATACCAAAAGAAAAAGCGATGCTGCTCCTCTTTTTCGTGTTTAGATTTGGGTGTTTTTGTCGGCTTTAAAGTATAGGGATGGTAACCACTATAATAAATTACCGTTGCCACCGTCATTGGTGTTGGTGTAAAACCCTGAACTTGTTCCAATTGAAATCCCATATCTTTTGTTTCGGCAGCTAAATTTGCCATATCTTCAACTTCACAAGCTGGATGATTTGAAATAAAATAAGGTATTAATTGTAAGTTTAATTTTTTTCGAATATTAATTTTATCGAAGCGATCTTTAAACTTATGAAAATATTTAAACGAAGGCTTACGCATCAATTTTAAAACAGGATCAGATGAGTGTTCTGGAGCAACTTTTAATCTACCAGAAACGTGTTTTGTCATCACTTCTTCCGTATAGGCATCTAATTCTTTCGGGTCGGCTTTTGTATTAAATTCTGGCACTAACATATCGTGTCTAATACCACTTCCAATAAAAGATTTTTTTACTTTAGGATGCTTATCAACTGCCTGATATAACTCCGTTAAAGGTTTGTGTGAAGTATCTAAATTATGACAAATAACAGGAGAAATACAAGAAGGCGCAACACATTTATCGCAAATTTCTTGAACCTTTCCTTTCATTTTGTACATATTTGCAGATGGCCCACCAATATCTGATAAATACCCTTTAAAATCTGGCATACTTGCTACTTGATCTACTTCTTTTAAAATAGACTCTTGGCTTCTACTTGCAATAAATTTTCCTTGATGTGCCGATATCGTACAAAAACTACATCCACCAAAACATCCTCTATGAATATTTATTGAGAATTTAATCATTTCAAACGCAGGTATTGCACCACGTTTATTGTATTTTGGATGCGGAAGTCGAGTAAAAGGCAAATCAAAAGAAGCATCTATTTCTGCTTCTGTCATTGTTTCGTAAGGCGGATTTATAATCAGTTTAGAATTACCAACATCCTGAAAGATTCTATTAGCAAATAACTTATTAGATTCTTGCTCAATAACCTTAAAATTAGAAGCAAAAAGCTTTTTATCCTTCAAACAAACTTCATGAGAGTGAATAGAAACATCTTTCCAATTTTTATTTTTTGGAACTTCTTCTTCTTTATTTAATAAAAAAGCCGTCTGCTTAATAGTTGTTAAACTTGAAAACGGAACACCCTTTTGTAACAAACTTACAATTTCTCGCAGGGGCTGTTCTCCCATTCCGTAAACTAACAAATCAGCTTTAGACTCCTCTAAAATTGTAGGTTTTAAGGTGTCGCTCCAATAGTCGTAATGCGTAACTCTTCTAAGCGAAGCTTCAATACCACCAATTAAAACAGGAACATCTGGAAACTTTTCTTTTAAGATATTACTATAAACTGTGGTTGCATAATCTGGTCTAAAACCTTTATCTCCGTTTGGAGTATAAGCATCTTTATCTCGTCTTCTTTTACTCGCAGTATAATTACTAACCATTGGATCCATACAACCGCCTGTAACCGCAAAAAATAGTTTTGGGGTTCCCAACTTTGTAAAGTCTTGTAAATTATCATGTACACTAGGTTGTGGTACTATTGCAACACGCAACCCATAACTTTCTAGAATTCTACCAACAACAGCATGTCCAAATGCTGGATGATCTACATAGGCATCTCCGCTAAAAAGAATTACATCTAATTCTTCCCAACCTCTAAGTTTTACCTCTTTATTAGTTGTAGGTAACCAATCTGAAAGTTTATTCATTCTCATATTTTGCAAAAATACACTATTTATAATTATTCTGAATAAGATTTTTTAGTTGTTAGTTTATAGTACTTAAATTTAGTGTTAATAAATGTTAATGACTGTTAAGCTTTTAAACCTTTTTTCTGTTGCTGTGTCAAAGAGATATAAAAACACACTAAAATATTTAATATTATGAAAAAATTAGTAGGATTATCAGTAATAATTATGATGTTTACTTTAACTATTTCAGCACAAAGACAGGGACAAAGACAGCAAAAAGCGCAATATACTCCTGAACAAAGAGCAACTATACAATCTAAAAAATTAGCCTTACGTTTAGATTTAAATGAAAAACAACAAAAAGAAGTTGAAAAGTTGATGTTAAAAAATGCTAAAGAGCGCGAAAAAACTAGAGCTGCTTTTCAAAAGAACAAACAAGATGGCACTGGTTTTACAAATAATAAACGTTTTGAACGTGAAAATATGCGTTTAACAAAACAACAAGCGCAAAAAGCTGAATTCAAAAAAATTCTTACTGAAGATCAGTTCAAAAAATGGGAAAACTTTAATCAAAAAAACATGAGACAAAGCGCTATAAAAAGAGCAAAATCAAAAGGTATTAGAAAAGGTAATGGTTCTAAAAAACAGTTTAATAATAGAGGTTAGTTTTTTTATTGGTTGATGTTAAAAGCGTTGCAATTTGTAACGCTTTTTTTTCGTTAAACACCTATTTACTTTATATTGTAAAATAACTAGATTATATAAATCTAACTAGTTTAGCTGAATCAAATTTAGTGTTATAAATTTCTTAGTTTTATTAAAAAGTACTTTTATTTTGAAACTATTAACGTTTGCCCAACGCTAATTGTATTAGAATCTAAACTATTTATTTTTTTAAGTTCTGCAACGGTTAATCCATATTTTCTAGAGAGTGAATAAAGCGTATCTCCTTTAATTACAATATGATTCTTAAAATTGTTAGTTTTAGGATATTCGAATGATTTTCCTAAAACTTCAGTGTCGTATTTATGCAAATCATATTTTTCTATAATTGCAATTAATTTTGCGGGGTAACGTCTGTCTGTGGCATAACCTGCTTCACTCAAGCCTTTTGCCCATTTAACGTAATCTCCTTCTTTAATTTTAAAAAGTTTTGAATATCTAGATCTACTGGTTAAAAACAAGGAATGATCTTTATAGGAATTTGCAGGGTCTTTATACACTCTAAAACATTCTCCTTTTTCATCATCATCGTGGTAGGTTTTGTCACCTTCCCATCCTCTATGGCATTTTATCCCAAAGTGATTATTAGATCTTTTTGTTAATTGACTATTACCGCTAGACGATTCTAAAATACCTTGCGCCAATTTAATACTCGCCGGAATTTTATAATTACGCATATCTCTCATTGCCGCATCTTTAAACTGTTCAATATAATCTAAAGTTGAATTTTTAATAGTTGAATTCTTAATAATTGAATTGGAATTCGGCTTTGTTACAGCCTTATTAGAACTAACATCATTTGTAGACTTAATAACCATCTCTTTTCGAGAATCTTCTGTTTTTTTAGCAAGTCTTTTTTTAGACTTACAACTTACTAATAAACTAATTGTTAAAACGGATATTAAAAAATATTTCAACTTCATAACTATACAATTTCTAATAAATTTTTGTTTTTCAAATATACATTCATTCCATCAATTCCTTGTAAACCTCCTGTATGAATTGCTAAGATCTTAGTTCCTTTTTCAAAATAATCTTTTTTTATTAAATCTACAATCCCAAACAACATTTTACCCGTATATACAGGATCTAACGGAATACCCGTTTCGTGTTTAAATTTATTAATAAAACTAATTAATTCTTGTGAAACTTTTGCATAACCTCCAAAATGATAATCAGTATTTAAACTCCATTTTTTGTTAGTTAGTACATATTTTTTAATTTCATTTTGAAGAAAATCACCCTTTAATGCAGGAAAACCAATGGTTCTTTGATGTTTTTTTGTTGAATTAATAATTCCTGAAATTGTTCCTCCAGTTCCTATGGATGAACAAATTACATTATATTTAGAATCTTCTTCAACTAAAATTTCTTCACAACCTTTAACTGCAAATGTGTTTGTTCCTCCTTCTGGAACTAAATAAAAATCGCCAAATTGCTGCTTCAAACTCTCAATAAATTCTTGGGAAGTTTTTTCTCTGTATGCGCTTCTAGAAACAAAATGAAATTGCATATTATGTTTTGAAGCAAACTTTAAAGTTGGGTTTTTTTGAAGAACCTCTTCCAAATTATCAGCTAATTCTTCACCTCTAATAACTCCAATAGTTTTAAAACCGAATTGTGAGCCAGCTGCAGCTGTTGCCGCAATATGATTAGAATACGCACCTCCAAAAGTTACCAAGCTTTTTTTATGTTGTTTTGTAGCTTCAACAAGGTTGTATTTTAATTTACGGTATTTATTTCCAGAAATAAATGGATGCAATTTATCTTCTCGTTTTATAAATAACGAAACCCCCGAAACTAAAGTTTCAGAAAAATACACTTGTACTGTATCACTTATTTTAGTTTCTAAGAACACGCTTCAATTTTTTCTTCTAGTTCTGTCCAGGCTTCCATCAAAAGTTCTATTTGATGTTTTTTAGCTTTATAGTTTTGGAAAAAATCTGGCTCAGCAACGGTTGCTTCATAATCTTTAGCAAGTGCTTCGTCTAATTCTAAAATTTCATTTTCTAAAACATCTATTTCAACCTCAATTTTACTAAGCTTATTTTTTAACTTTTTTAGTTCTTTTTCTTCTTCTCTAGATAATTGTGCTATTTCTTTTTTAACAGTATCAGGTTTCTTTTCAACAACTGTTCTTTTTTCTGCTTCTCTTAAATTTTCAATTTTATGTTGTTCCAAGAAAAAGTCAATATCACCTAAATACTCTTTAATAACTTTATCTTTAAATCCGTACACTGTTGTTGTTAAATCTTGTAAAAAATCTCTATCGTGTGAAACAACAATTAGTGTACCATCAAATTTTTGAAGTGCCTGTTTTAGCACATTTTTTGAAGCAATATCTAAATGGTTTGTAGGCTCATCCATAATTAAGACATTGAATGGAGAAAGTAATAATTTACAAAGTGCCAACCTGTTTCTTTCACCTCCCGAAAGCATTTTCGCTTTTTTATCTACAGCATCTCCACTAAATAAAAACGAACCCAACATATCTCTAACTCTTGCTCTATTAGTATCTGTTGCGGCATCTTGCATAATTTCTAAAACCGTTTTTTCCGGTTCTAAATACTCGGATTGATTTTGAGCAAAATATCCAATTTCAACATTATGTCCTAATTTTAAATGCCCGCCGTGTGCAATTTCACCAACCAAGATTTTTGCCAAAGTCGATTTTCCTTGACCGTTTTGTCCAACAAATGCAATTTTACTATTCCTTTCAATTAGTAAATTCACATTTTCTAACACATGCTTACTTCCGTAATTTTTAGATAAATCTTCTGCTTCAACAACAATTTTACCTGGTTCTTTTGATATTTGAAAGCGCACATTCATTACTGCATTGTCATCGCTATCAACTTCTATACGCTCAACTTTATCCAACTTTTTTATTAAAGATTGCGCCATTGTAGCCTTGTTAGCTTTTGCTCTAAACTTATCTATTAATAACTGAGTTGCTTTAATCTCCTTCTCTTGATTTTTTTGCGCTTGTAATTGTTTCTCTTTTATTTCACCACGTAATAATAAGAACTGTGAATATGGTTTTTTATAATCGTAAATTTTCCCTAAAGAAATTTCAATAGTTCTATTTGTTACGTTATCTAAAAACATTTTATCGTGCGAAACCAATACAATTGCACCTGTATAATTTTTTAAAAAATTTTCCAACCAAATAATTGATTCAATATCTAAATGGTTGGTTGGCTCATCTAACAATAAGATATCGTTATTTTGTAAAAGTAATTTTGCTAATTCAATACGCATTCTCCACCCTCCAGAAAATGTATCAGTTAACTTATCAAAATCCTCTCTTTGAAAACCTAAACCTTGCAGTATTTTTTCTGTATTTCCTTTGTAATTATAACCTCCTAACAGTTCGTAACGATGTGAATATTCATTTACATCTACCATTAAATCATGGTAATATTCACTTTCATAGTCAGTTCTTTCAGCTAATTCGTTATTAATTTGTTCTAACTTAGCTTCAATCTGTTTTATTTCTTCAAAAGCCTGATATGCTTCCTCTAAGATAGTTCTTCCTTCTTCAAAATCTATATCCTGACGTAAAAATCCTATACGAATATCTTTATCAAAAGCCATAGTTCCTCCAGAACTTTCAATATCTTGAGAAATAACTCTTAATAAGGTAGATTTCCCTGCTCCATTTTTCCCAATTAGTCCAACTCTATCTCCTTTATTTAACTTAAAAGTTATTTCCGAAAACAAATCGGTACCGGCAAAAGAAACCGATAAATTATGTACGTTAAGCATTGATATTTTATAATTTAATGTATAATTTTGTGTTTTATATAAACCCTTGCAAACTTACTATAAAAATTTTTGGCACTCAATTAAAGTTTTTATTTTATTAGCTACAAAATATACAAAAAATGTTTAAAAAAGGATTGAAACTTTATAGTGTCTTGTTTAATAAATGTCCAAGATGTCACGAAGGAAATTTTATGGAAGAAAACAATATTTTTAAATTTAAGTCGGCATTTAAGATGAACACCAACTGTTCCCATTGTGGTCTTAAATATATGATGGAACCTTCGTTTTTTTACGGTGCTATGTATGTAACGTATGCGCTAACTGTTGCAATTTCTATAATTACATTTATTATTTCTACGCTAATGTTTAACCTAAATTTAATTGAAAGTTTTATTCCAATTGTTGTTGTTTTAATTTTAACAGCACCTTTTTCTTTACGTTTATCTAGAATAATTTGGATTAATATTTTTGTGCATTTTGATAAAAAATTTACGAAAAACGAGCAATAGAAATTTCATTTTCTAAGACTTCCCCATGTTCTAAATGTTGGTAAAGTAATTTCGCCGCTTTTGGAGCTATCATAACACCACGCGTTCCTAAACCATTTAAGATTGCAATATTAGAATGTACGGGATGTTTCCCTACTAAAGGCCTTCTATCCTTTACCGTAGGTCTTATTCCTGCAATATGGTCAACAATTTTAAAAGGTACCGTAATACATGTCTTTAATTTTGTAAGCAATTCTTTTTTACCATCTTCGGTTGGTAGTTTAGTGGTGTCTTTCCAGTTAAAAGTAGCTCCAATTTTATAAAAATTATTACCTAAAGGAAGTATAAAAACTGCAGCTTTTACTAAAAAATCGATTTTTAAATCAGGCGCATGTATTACTAACAATTCTCCTTTTGCTTCTTGCATTGGAAGGTAATTAAAATAAGGATTTTGTTTTAAGCCAAAACCTTCACAAAACACAATTTTTGAGGCTTTTATGCTTTTATATTTAACGGTATCTTTTTCAACTTTTAAATTTTCGTATTGAAAACTTTCATTTTTTAGAAAATCTTTTTCTTTTAAAAAGGCTCTATAATCATCTAACAACAATTTTGTATCAATTCTACCTGTATTATTTAGTTTTCCGTACCCAAAATCTGCGTTAACCCCAACATGCTTTTGGTGTATAATTTCTGCATCCATATAATCTGAAAGCAGTGGTTTATCACTTGCAATAAACCAATTATTTTGCTCTTCTACAGACTTAAAAATTCGATAAATATCAACTGAGTAATGGTATTTTGAATTGAATTCATTTTCTAAAGCTTCATAAAAAGGAATTGCTATTTTAAGTTGGTCTACAGCATCCCATACAGGTGTAAAACGCTTTAAAATTACAGGATTATACATTCCACCTGCAACTATGGATGAATTTTGAGAGTTGTCTTCAAAAATTACGAACGATTTATTATGCTTTTCTAACTCTTTAGAAAAAGCTAATCCTGCCAAACCCAAACCAACTATTATATAATCTACTTCCATTTTATAAAGTTACATTAAACGAAAAAAAGCTGTTTATAAAGTTTCAAAACTTTATAAACAGCTTTTTATTTTTTTTAGAAATGTTTTAATAATTCCACATGTCTAACTCTTTATTTCTAATTTGTTCTTTAATCTTATTAGACTCAAGAACTTGAAATAAAGAATTCCCTTTTACATAGTCTGAAATATCTCTATCTCCAAATATATTTTCTTCCCTATAAATAATTGAATTAAATCTTCTTGCATTAAGTATATGATCAAAAGAAATTGGGAATGCTGAATTTTTTGGATTGAAAACTTTCATATCGTGCAATAAATTTCTTGCATCTGGAAACCAAACCCAAAACAATGGTAATTGTTCTGTAATATCAATATCTTCTCTTCCCATTGTTTGCACGTCTGGCGCAATTGGAGCCAAAGCTAAAAGACGGTATTTTAATTCTCCTTGGCGTTTATCAAAATACCAAAGACCCTTAATTTTAAAACCTTCAATATCTTGAGAAGTTAAATTTATTTTATCAACATATTCATCAATATTAAGTGCACCTGCGTTTAATTCATCAAAACCAGCATCTGTGGTATCAACTCTAAATAACTTTCTATTTATTTCAGCTTTCGTCATTTTTGCTGTAAAATAGGAATCATCGTAAACTTCAGTGATTTCATCATTTTTAATACCTCTAAGCAGTGTATCAAACAAAGATCTTCTGTTGCTAGCTACGGTTGTGGTATCAACAGGATAATATAATGGTAAGTTAATACGTTCGTTTAAATCTATAAATTCCCATACTACTTTAGACCATAAAATATCTCTATCATCTACATATCCATAATCTAAAGGTCTGTCGTTATCTACAGCTTTTTGTTCGGCAGTTTTTTTCCCAATATCGGAAGGTCTTTTAGCATTTAAAAGATTAGATTGTGCAAATGTTGTTTGAAACAACATCAACGCCAAAATTAAGATTCCAATATTTTTCTTATTCATCATTTATTTCAATTTATTGAATTTCAACACTTACTGGGGAAGCATTTTTAATTTTATAACCACTGTTTCCTACTAACGATGATTTTATATCAAATATTGTAACTATATCACCTCTTCTAGCCTTTGCAATCGCTTTTTTAGCGGCAGCATCCATTTTATTACCTCTAACAACAACAGCACCTTGTCCAAGAACTTTAATTGTAAAACCAGTTGTAGTTAATCTTAAATCAAAATCAAAATCTGGTAATTCTGCTCCTACAGTTGCATTTACTAGACTAGAATTAGGCATTACAACATGTCCTGATTCTTTTCTAATAGTTCCTTGAGGAGAAGGGATATCTTTAATTCTAAAATTTTGTGAAGAACTTACTGTTTGTCCGTTTGGTAATGTTCCGGAAACTTTAATTGTTACTTCTCTTCCAGAAGCTGGAGTCATAATATATTTTCCAGAACCGCCAGTTTTATTTAAACCAGAAGCAGTTGCACGCACTAAATTGTCAGGAATTCCAGGAATTGAGATTGTCATTGGGTTTGGCACACCCCTATAAACAACATTCATTTTATCTGCTGAAATTACTGCACTATTTGGTTTTGGTATAACTGCATAGGTACTAGCAATTGGAATTTCAACTGGTTCTCCATTTTCAATAAAAACAAATTTACCTTTTACTTCGCGTTCTCCAACACCACCTGCAGGAAAATCTAAAACAGCACCACCATCTTCAATTTTAGTGATTTTTTGTCCATTAACTATAACTTCTGAAGGTTGTAATGATGCATCATAACGTCCTAAAACAATTTTACCTTTAAAGTTTTCACCTTGAAAAAAGGCAGATTTTTCTGGAATTAAAATTGTTTTGTAGTTAGACATTGAAACATCACTTTCTAATTGTCCGCCCAACAAACTGCTGTAAATTTCAGATTCTGTTGTTTTAATATCCATTTGCATAGATGTTAAATTTGTAACGGTTGAAATTAAAGGAAATCCTTCGTATCTATTGTTTAGCCATGGCTGTGTACCTATACCCTTTTTTTTATCTGAAGTATCGAATCGTGTATTTATTATAGGACTAAGCGGATTATTTTCTCCTAACAACTCTAAAATACTATTTTTATAACTCGCTATTTGGTTTAAAAACTCTTGCCCTTCTTCTGTATACGTATCTTTTACAAAAAAATGTTCATCTACAAGGTTAGATTGATCCATTGTTTCGTAATTTTTTGCATCTTCTAAACCTTCTACAAAAAACGCTTTTTTGGTTTCTAAATAAGTAGTAAAATCTTTTGAAAGTTTATTTACAGTAGTTGCAGTTTTATATAGATCGTCATATTTTTCTGGCTGTTCTTGTGCCTTAGTTGCTAAATTAGCAAGTGTTTGATTGTTTTTTTGTGTTGCCGTTGAATTATTTTCAACAAGCTTTTCATTCATAAAACCAAAAGCTGATAATACTTCTTTAGACATATTCATTGCTAACATTGCAATAAAGACTAAATACATTAAGTTTATCATCTTCTGCCTTGGTGATAATTTACCTGAAGCCATTTTAATTAGTTTTTTTGATTAATAATTTATTTAAAATAAACAACTAATTATTTATTAGACATAGCAGATAACATACCTCCATATACACCATTTAATGATGATAAATTAGTAGCTAAAGACTCCATTTGTTCTTTTAATTTTCCAGCATTTACAGTAACTTGTTCGTTTATCTCAGCTTGTCTGCTAGTGCTATCTAATTGAACTTTATATAAACTATTTAAAGATTCCATTTGTGCAGCAGCTAAAGATAATTGCTCACTATACTTGGTAGTTGCAGCTATTGAATCTACTGCTGGCCCAATATTTTCTGCTGCTCCTTTGAAGTTTTGAATACTTTCTCCTAAACTTTTCATTAATCCAGCATCTAATTTTGCCTCTTTTAACATATCATCTAATTTTTGAGATAATAAGCTTTGAGCCTCTTTAGCTTCTGCTTTATCTTTATCTCTTAATTGTCCGCCTGCTAATTCTGGATATACTAAAGACCAATCTAGATCATCATCTACAGGTTCAAATGCTGATATTGCAAAAATAATTGCTTCAGTAATTAAACCAATAGCTAACATCACATTTCCAGTAAGAAAACCAATACTATAGTGTGTTAATTTAAAAAGCGCCCCAATAATAACAATTGATGCACCTAGGCCATAAGCCATATTAAAGATTTTTTTTGTATTTTTCTGTGCCATAATTATAAATTTTATTTAGTTTATATGTTTGTTGATTTAATTTCCGCTAATATCTGTTCCTAAAAAATCTTGTACGGTTCTAAAGCCAATATAACTCCTAGCTGAATCCGCATATTCGTAATCTCTAGTACTCACTTCTAAAAAATAGGCAACGTCTTTCCAAGAACCTCCTCTAATTACTTTTCTATGGTTTTTATCCATTTCTACATTTGGGTTCATTGTAGATCCTATATAATAAGATGCTTCGCTGTAAGCAGTATTTGTCCATTCTGCTACATTTCCAGACATATTGTATAATCCATAGTCATTTGGAGGATAAGATTTAGCTTCAACGGTATATAAAGCACCATCAACAGCATAATTACCTCTAGCTGGTTTAAAATTTGCTAAAAAACAACCTCTGTCTGTAGTTGGATAAGGATTACCCCAAGGATACGTTGCATTTTCAAGACCTCCTCTTGCTGCAAATTCCCACTCTGTTTCAGTAGCTAATCTAAATTGAGGTACTTGTGTTGGATTTCTTTTTGAGTTTAAATAATCGTTTTTCTTTTTTGTTCTCCATTTACAAAAAGCTTTAGATTGCATCCAAGAAACTCCCACTACAGGGTAATCATTATATGCCTGATGGTAAAAATAATCTTGGTGCATTGGATCATTATACGAATATTTAAAATCTCGTACCCAAACAGTTGTGTCTGGATATACATTCACTATTTCTTGTTTTATAAAATCTCTTCTATCTCCTTTGTTTCTGGCTGCAGCTTCTTGATCGAGCCAATAATATGTAAATTTTAATTTATCTACATTCAGCATTCTTCTTCCTTCAAAACTATCTTCAATAGGTGTTAGAATAGAATCTATCATTACTTCAGCATATTCTTCACTTGGAAATTCGTGCACATTCCAAATAATCTCTTCTTCCCAATTTAACATTTTACCTTGTGTAGGAGAGTTCAAATCGCCTAAACTTCCATAGGTTTTCATCATATATTTTTGATATGGAGACATATCTGTAGAATCAATATTCAAAAACTTGTATTCTTCTAATACTGGTTCGCCATCAAAAGACATAAGTTCTGAAAACAAGGCTAATTCTGTTCTAACTATAGAATCTCTTACCCAATGTACAAATTCTTTATATTCACTGTTTGTTATTTCTGTTTCGTCCATATAATAAGGACGTACAGTTACAGTTCTGGCTGGGGAGTTAAGTGAACCTGCAACATCTTCACTTTGTTTACCCATTGTAAAAGATCCCCCAGAAATTAGTGTCATACCTAACGGTCTCTCTGAGTGCCAATTACCTGAAGACTTAACCCCAACTAATTCTCCTTGATCATTTGAACCGCAATTGACTAACACCAATGCTAGTAAAATATACAATGATATTTTCTTCATATTAATTTATAATTCTTTTAAGCAAACGTATTACTAATTATTTTAAAATACAATATTTAATTTAACCTGTATAAAACTAAAAATGATTGTTTTTAGTATTTAAAATGTTCATTTAGTTTAATTTTTTAAATGTTTGCATCCATCTTTCAGGAATTTCTTGGTTACTTGCACTTATATAATCTTGATATGTACAAGGTATTAACGCATGTCTTTTAAATTTATTATTATTACTTATTTCTATTTCCATCCACCATCTACCACTCTTGTTACTTTTATAAAAGTTTAAAACTTGATCTTCAATTGGAACAATATATTTTTTATACTGATCTTTAAGTCCAAAAGGGTAATCGTTTGCTCTAAAATTAACCCCTTCAATAAAATACCAAATCATTTGAGAAATTAATTGAGCAGTCTGATTTTTAATGTCTAAAATTGGATTGTATTCGAAAATACCGAATGACGAAACTTTATCGCTAATCCCTGCATATCTTGCAATGGCACAAATATCAGTTCCAGAAAGTCCGTTTGGAGTTGCATTATTATTTGCAGGAGCATCTGCATTTTTAACAGAAGATAAATCTATACTTACAATATCAGCATCTCTTAAAATTGGTTCAACTATTTGAATTGAGTTTAAAACCTCACCTAACCTATAAGCCTCGAAGTATAAACTTTTTAGCAAATCAATTTCTTCTTGTGAATTAAAATAGGTTTGATATCCGATGTTACAAAAATTAAATAAATTATTTGGCGTATTTATAACAACCTTACTTAAATATGATTGTGAATTTAAAGCATCTTCTATAGAACCTAAATCAAATTTATTATCTACAGCCACAATATTAACAGTCTGCTCTAAAGTATCATAAGCTCTGTAATTTGCGTATGTTAGCTCTTGTCCACCTCCAATAATAATTGGTATAATTTTATTTTTAATTAAATAACTTACAAGTGTATTAACTGCAAAATAAGTATCTTCTACTGTGTTTCCTTGTTCAATATCTCCTAAATCTGCAATATTTATAGGCCAATTTCCTGGATATAACTTGTATAATTCTTTTCTTAGTTCGTTTAAGGTTGTACCTGTTCCGTTATTATCAACAGCTCCACGTCCTTCAAGAACACCAACAATTGCAATTTTTGTAGTTGATAAGTCTGGGAAATTATCCTTATTTGCGTATATTTTTATACATTGACCAAATGTACTATTGGCTTGTATCTTTGCATAAGACACTAATGCATTATCTACGGGTTTAAGATAATCGAAACTCATTCTTTGGGGTTATAGTAGTAAAATTGTTGGCAAGATACTAAAAAAATTATTTTTTGGTAGTTTTTCTTTTAGTTGTTTTCTTTTTTGGGGTTTTCTTTTTGGGAGCTTTCTTTTCTATAATATCTTTTACCTCTTCTAGTGTTAGTTTTGTAGCATCTACTGTTTTTGGCAATTCAATTTTAATTTTTCCTTTTAAAATATTTGATCTTCCCCAACGCGCTTTCTCAACTCTAATACCTTCTTCTTCCCAGTTATGAAGTACTTTTTCAATTTCTTTTCTCTTTTTATCTTCAATTAATTCTTCAAGATCTGCTTGGGTTAAATTATCAAAATCATACTTTTTATTAACATTAATAAAAATATTATTCCATTTAATAAAAGGACCAAATCTACCTACACCTTTTTGTATTGGTAAATTTTCATAAGTACCAATTGGCGCATCTGCTTTCTGTTTTTCTTGAATTAATTCAATGGCTCTATTAATATCTATAGACATTGGGTTTTCATCTCTAGGAATTGATACAAACATAGTATCAAACTTAATATAAGGACCAAAACGACCATTAGCAACAATTACATCGTTACCTTCAAAACCTCCAATCTTTTTTGGAAGCTTAAATAAATCCATTGCTTCTTCATAAGATATAGAAGTTAATGTTTGATCTGGCTGTAAACTTGCAAATTTCGGTTTCTCTTCGTCAGTAGCTTCACCTATTTGAACCATAGCTCCAAACCTACCCAATCTTGCATATACATTTTTACCACTTTCTGGATCTACTCCTAATAAACGTTCTCCTTTTGCCCTATCGGCATTTGCAGCAACATCCTCAACTATTGGATGAAAATTGTTGTAGAAATCTTTTATCATAGAAATCCAATCTTCTTTCCCTTCGGCAATATCATCAAATTCAGACTCTACTTTTGCCGTAAAACCAAAATCTAAAATACTTGAAAAATTTGCAACCAAAAAGTCGTTTACAATATTTCCAATATCTGTTGGAACTAGTTTACCCTTATCTGAACCTACTTTTTCAGTTAAAAGTTTAGAAACTACTTTCCCTTTTGTTAATTTTATTTGTGTATAATCTCTTTCGACACCATCTATAGTGCCTTTTTCTACATATTCTCTACGTTGAATTGTTGAAATAGTTGGTGCATACGTAGACGGACGCCCAATTCCTAATTCTTCTAGTCTTTTCACCAAAGCTGCTTCTGTAAATCTATAAGGTGGTCTTGAATATCTTTCTGTAGCTACAATATTTTTATTTAATAAAGCATCTCCTTTTGTTAAATTAGGAAGCATTCCCTCTTGTTCTTCATCTTCATTATCAGTACCTTCTAAATATACTTTTAAGAACCCTTCAAACTTTATCATTTCACCATTAGCTGTAAAAATAGTGTTGTTATTTGAGTTTGAAATTTTAACATTTGTACGTTCTAATTGCGCATCACTCATTTGCGAAGCTATAGTTCGTTTCCAAATTAAATCGTACAATCTACCTTGATCATAATCAACAGAAACTGACTGCTGACTCATAGTTGTAGGTCTTATTGCTTCGTGCGCTTCTTGCGCCCCTTTTGTTTTAGAACTAAAACTTCTTGGCTTACTATAAGCTTCTCCATACGACGAAATAATTTCTTCTTGAGCATCATTTTTAGCATCATCAGATAAATTTACACTATCTGTTCTCATATAGGTAATTAAACCAGCTTCATACAAACGTTGGGCAATCATCATAGTTTTTGCTACAGGAAAATATAATTTTCTAGAAGCTTCTTGTTGTAATGTTGAAGTTGTAAATGGTGCTGCTGGAGATTTTTTAGCAGGTTTTTTTTGTAAATCTTCAACTTTAAAATTTGCGTCAATACACGAATTTAAAAATGCTTGCGCTTCTTCTTTTGTGTCAAAATTCTTTGGTAAATTAGCTTTAAACTTTTTACCTTCAGAATTAGTGAATTCTGCAACAACTTTATAAGTTGCTACTGGTGTAAAATTAGCTATTTCACGCTCTCTTTCAACTATTAATCTAACTGCAACAGATTGTACTCTCCCGGCAGACAAGCCTCCTTTTACTTTTCTCCATAACACTGGCGATAACTCATAACCAACCAATCTATCTAAAACCCTACGCGCTTGCTGTGCATTTACCAAATGATAATCTATACTTCTTGGATTTTCAACAGCTTTTAATATAGCTTTTTGTGTAATCTCATGAAAAACAATACGTTTTGTAGTTTCATCTTTTAACTTTAATTGCTCGTATAAATGCCATGCAATTGCTTCTCCTTCACGATCCTCATCCGAAGCTAACCAAACAGTATCTGCTTTTTTTGCTAAGCTTTTTAATTTTTTAACAATCGCTTTTTTATCTGAAGAAACTACATAGTTTGGCATAAAATCTCCATCAACATTAATTCCAATTTCTTTAGAAGGTAAATCTGCAATATGCCCAAAACTAGATTCGACTTGAAAGTCTTTTCCTAAAAATTTTTCGATTGTTTTTGCTTTTGCAGGTGACTCTACTATTACCAAATTTTTTGCCATATATCTTTTCTTTTATCATAAAAAACACCTTATAAATATTTAGGTGCTTTTGGTTTGCAAATGTATATAAGATTTTTAATACTTATCAAAAACTATTTACTAAAAATAAATAAAAAAGGCTACAAAGCCTGTTTTTACTGGAAAAACTATTTTCAATTTAGATGAAACTCACTCAGTAAATCAGGCCGTTTTTAAGAATAATTATATTTAAATAATGTATTATCTATAATGTACAATAGGTTATTTCCCACTAAAAATTCATTAAAAGCGGTTCAATTTTTAAAGATGTTTAGCAACTCTAAATCTTCACTTTTTATTTAACTATATACTTTTAAAACCCTAATTTCCAACATATATATAAAACAGGTTATTTTTAATTCTCAAATCAACATTGCTTACCAATATTAAATTATTGTATGTTTTTAAAATTTCTCAAAACATTATATCACACGTTATTATTTAATTACACTTTATAAAGTTAAAAACAACTATTAATTGTAGCTCTAAAAACCTTTATAACGGTTTGTTAAAATTCTGCCAATATGTCACATCTTCAAAAAATTGGTTATATCTTTGCAATCCAATAAATAGATATGGGTAGCGAAAAAGTTATAGAAGAAAAAAAGCAAGGTCAAGCGCTTTTAACAGATCATAAAGAAGGAAATCATAAAAAACTTTATATAGAAAGTTATGGTTGCCAAATGAATTTAAATGATACTGAAATTGTAGCATCAATTCTTTCTGAAGAAGGATATAACACCACACATTTGTTAGAAGAAGCAGATTTAGTATTAGTAAACACTTGTTCAATTAGAGAAAAAGCAGAACAAACAGTTCGAAAACGTTTAGAAAAATACAATGCCGTAAAAAAAATAAATCCGACTATGAAAGTTGGTGTTTTAGGCTGTATGGCAGAACGCTTAAAAGCAAAATTTTTAGAAGAAGAGAGAATTGTAGACTTAGTTGTTGGACCAGATGCTTATAAAGATTTACCTAATTTATTAGCAGAAGTAAGCGCTGGTAGAGATGCTGTAAATGTTATACTTTCTAAAGAAGAAACATATGGAGATATTTCTCCAGTTAGATTAAATAGCAATGGAGTTTCCGCGTTTGTTTCAATTACCAGAGGTTGTGATAATATGTGTACTTTTTGTGTAGTACCATTTACACGAGGAAGAGAACGTAGCCGTGATCCAAAAAGTATTTTAGAAGAAGTTAGAGATTTAGTAGCCAATAACTATAAAGAAATTACACTTTTAGGTCAGAATGTGGACAGTTATCTTTGGTATGGTGGCGGCTTAAAAAAAGATTTTAAAAATGCTTCTGAAATTGCCAAAGCAACAGCAGTAGATTTTGCACAATTACTAGATCTAGCTGCTACTGAATTTCCAAAAACACGTTTTCGTTTTTCCACCTCCAATCCGCAGGATATGAGCTTAGATGTAATACACACTATGGCAAAACACGAAAACATTTGCAAATATATTCACCTACCTGTGCAATCTGGAAGCACCACTGTTTTACAGAGAATGAACAGACAGCATACACGTGAAGAATATATGGAACTTATTGATAATATCAGAAAAATATTACCAGACTGCTCTTTATCACAAGATATGATTGCTGGTTTTTGCGGAGAAACTGAAGAAGAACATCAAGATACATTAAGCTTAATGGAATATGTACAATACGACTTTGGTTTTATGTTTGCTTATTCTGAACGTCCTGGCACACCTGCGGAAAAAAGAATGGAAGACGATGTTGAACTTGCTGTTAAAAAAAGAAGATTGAATGAAATTATTCAACTTCAAAGAACACACGGAAATTACCGAATGGAACAATTTATTGGTAAAACCGTAGAAGTTTTAATTGAAGGTACTTCAAAAAAATCTGATGCACATTGGAAAGGAAGAAATTCGCAAAATGCAATGGTCATTTTTCCAAAAGGAGATGAACAAATTGGCGATTTTGTAAACATTTTAGTTGAAGATTGTACTTCAGCAACGCTATTAGGAAAAAGAGCATAAATATGGAATCATTACAGGTAATAAAACAACGTTTTGGAATTATTGGAAACGACCTACACTTAAACAGAGCCCTTGAAAAAGCCGTTAGAGTAGCTCCAACCGACATTTCTGTTTTGGTAACTGGTGAAAGTGGTGTTGGAAAAGAAAATATTCCAAAAATAATTCACGCTTTATCGCATAGAAAACACGCTAAATATATTGCTGTAAACTGTGGTGCAATTCCAGAAGGAACTATAGATAGTGAGCTTTTTGGACACGAAAAAGGAGCTTTTACGGGCGCAACAGCTTCACGTAAAGGTTATTTTGAAGTTGCAGATGGTGGAACTATTTTTTTAGATGAAGTAGGAGAATTACCGCTAACTACACAAGTTCGGCTATTGCGTGTCTTAGAAAATGGTGAATTTATTAAAGTAGGTTCTTCACAAGTTCAAAAAACAAATGTTCGTATTGTTGCTGCAACAAATTTAAAAATGCACGATGCAATTAGTAAAGGTAAATTTAGAGAAGACTTATATTATAGATTAAGTACTATTGAAATTAATCTTCCTCCACTTCGTGATCGAATGGGAGATATTCATTTATTATTTAGAAAATTTGCCTCAGATTTTGCTCAAAAATATAAAATGCCTACAGTTAGATTAACCGATGAAGCTATAAAAATTTTAAATAACTATGGCTTTCCTGGTAATATTAGACAGTTAAAAAATATTGCCGAACAAATATCTGTAGTTGAAGAAAACAGACTTATTTCTGCTGCTAAAATTTTAGAATATTTACCAAGTAAAGGCACCAATTTACCATCTATAGTAAATGGTGAAAAATCTAAAAGTGATTTTGCATCTGAACGTGAAATAATGTATAAAATATTGTTTGATATGCGAAATGATATCAACGATTTAAAAAAGCTAACACTCGATCTATTAAAAGGAAACGACACTGGTAAAGTTCAAGAAGAAAACAAACAACTTATTCAAAAAATATATAAAGAGAAATCTTTTATCGAACAAGATGAAAATGAAGTTGAAGTTGTTAGAATTAACGAAAATTATAACAATTTAGATGAAGATTATCCTTTCACCGAAACCATTGATGCTGACGAAAGTTTATCTATTCAAGACAAAGAAATTGAACTGATAAAAAAATCATTAGAACGCAACAATGGTAAACGAAAATTAGCGGCCAAAGAATTAGGCATTTCAGAAAGAACCTTGTACCGTAAAATAAAACAATACGATTTATAGTTTTATTAATTAACTTTGGAATCTAGATTTCTAAAATCATCATTATAAACAAATGAAAAAAAGCAGCATCTTATTCTCATTACTCGTACTAATCACAATACAAAGTTGTGGAATTTATTCATTTACTGGAACAAATATTAATCCAGATGTTAAATCGGTTCAAATAGATTATTTTCCAAACGAAGCCATTTTAGTAGAACCTTCTTTAAGCCAAGTGTTTACAACTCAGTTAAGAGATTTATTTGATACGCAAACAAATTTAACTTCCGTTAGTTCTGGAGGAGATTTACAATTTGAAGGTGAAATTACAGGTTATAAAATAAATCCAATGACCGCCACTGCGCAACAAACAGCTGCTCAAAACCGATTAACTATAACCGTAAATGTTCGTTTTTTCAATAATAAAAATGAAGAAGATAATTTTGAAAAAAGTTTCTCTCATTATTATGATTATCCTGCTGATGTACAATTAATAGGTAGTGCTTTAGATGATGCTTTCGACGAAATTATTGAACGTATTGCACAAGATATTTTTAATGCTTCAGTAGCAAAATGGTAATCCTATGAATACTACTGACTTTACAGCTTTAATGCAAAACACAGCAACAATTGACAGTGCAAAAACAGCGCAATTAGAAGCTGTTATTAATGAATATCCGTATTTTCAATTAGCAAGAGCAATTCAGTTAAAAGGTTTAAATAACACCAATAGTTTTAAATACAACCAAGCCTTAAAAAAAACAGCTGCGTATACTGTTGATAGATCGGTACTTTTTAATTTTATTACTTCACAAAATTTTGAAAGAACTCCAACCGTAGAAACTCCTATTTTAGAAGAAATTGATGTTATTGAACCAGAAACAATAAAAATATTTCATAAAAAAATAACAACGGCTTTTAAACCAAAAAGTAACGAAGTAGCAAAAGAAGTAATTGAAATCCCTAAAGTTGAAAGCACAAAAAATACAACTTCAGAAGTTCTAGAAATTGGAAAACCGCTTAAATTTAAAAGTTCAGAACCTCATTCTTTTAACGAATGGATGCAATTAGTTGTTAAAAAACCAATTATTAGAACAGAAACTACTAAAAAAGACTTATATAAAAGCACCAAAATTAGTTTAATAGATAAGTTTATTGAGAGCAAACCAAAAATTAAACCCGTTAGTAAAAACACTGTAAATCAAGATCTTTCACCAAAAAGCTCCTCAGAAAATGAGAGTTTAATGACAGAGACTTTAGCAAAAGTTTATCTTGAACAACAAAAATTTGAAAATGCAATAAAAGCCTATCGCATTTTAAGTTTGAAATATCCAGAAAAAAGTGGTTTCTTTGCAGACCAAATTAAAGCAATTAAAATTTTACAAAAAAATAAGTCATGACATATACATTATTTCTAGTTCTGATTATGATAGTAGCATTTTTGCTAATATTAATTATTATGGTTCAAAACCCTAAAGGAGGAGGATTGGCTTCTTCATTTGGTGGTGGAGGTACACAATCTTTAGGTGGCGTACAAAACACCACTAGTTTTTTAGATAAAAGTACTTGGACACTTTCAATTGTATTATTAGCACTTATTTTATTATCAAACTTTGCTGCTCCTAAAATTAATGCAGTTGATACAAGTTCAGAAATTGAAAACACTATTGAAAATCGAGAAATACAAGATGCTCCTGCATTACCAGTTGAATCTACTACCCAAGATACAGTTCAATAAGCTATTTATAAATAATAAAAAAATGCCAATGTGTGTGACACGTTGGCATTTTTTTATTTCTATACTTAAAGCTAAAAGTACATTTGTCAGTTAATAAAAATTGGCACACTTTTAGACTATTTAATTCAAAGAATTAATAAATTTAAACTAATACATAATGAGTAAAATTAATATCAAACCATTAGCTGACAGAGTTTTAATAGAACCTCTACCAGCAGAAACTACAACAGCTTCAGGTTTAATTATTCCAGATTCGGCAAAAGAAAAACAACAAAAAGGAACTGTTTTAGCAGTTGGCAACGGTACAAAAGACGAACCAATGACTGTAAAAGTTGGAGATACTGTTTTGTATGGTAAATACGCTGGAACAGAACTTGTTCTAGAAGGAAGCGAGTATTTAATAATGAGAGAAAGTGATATTTTAGCTATTGTTTAATTAGCTAATAGCTATTTGCTAGTAGCATTTAGCTTTACCAAAATATAAAAATAATTAGCGAAAAGCTAAAGGCTTAAAGCCAAAAGCGTTTTTGCAAAAAACAAAGAAAAAATGGCAAAAAATATAATATTTGATATAGAAGCACGTGACGGATTAAAACGTGGAGTTGATGCTTTAGCAAATGCTGTTAAAGTAACTTTAGGACCAAAAGGTAGAAATGTAGTAATTGGAAAATCATTTGGTGGTCCATCAATTACTAAAGATGGTGTAACTGTTGCAAAAGAAATTGAGTTAGAAGATCCTCTAGAAAATATGGGTGCTCAAATGGTAAAAGAAGTAGCTTCAAAAACCAACGATTTAGCTGGTGACGGAACTACAACTGCTACTGTTCTAGCGCAAGCAATTGTAAAAGAAGGTTTAAAAAACGTTGCTGCTGGAGCAAATCCTTTAGATTTAAAACGTGGAATCGACAAAGCAGTTGCCGCAATTGTTGAAAATTTAAGAGAACAATCTCAAGAAGTTGGTAACAAATCTGATAAAATAAAACAAGTTGCTTCTATTTCAGCAAATAACGATGAAACTATTGGCGATCTAATTGCTCAAGCTTTTGAAAAAGTTGGAAAAGAAGGTGTAATTACTGTTGAAGAAGCAAAAGGTACAACAACATACGTTGATATTGTTGAAGGAATGCAATTTGACAGAGGTTATTTATCTCCTTATTTTGTAACAAATGCAGATAAAATGTTAACAGATTTAGAAAATCCTTACATTTTATTATTCGATAAGAAAATAACAAATCTTAAAGATTTATTACCAATACTAGAGCCTGTTGCTCAAAGCGGAAAACCGTTATTAATTATTGCAGAAGATGTTGAAGGTGAAGCATTAGCAACTTTAGTAATGAACAAATTACGTGGAGCTCTTAAAATAGCTGCTGTAAAAGCTCCTGGTTTTGGAGACAGAAGAAAGGCAATGTTAGAAGATGTTGCTATTTTAACTGGTGGTACTGTAATTTCTGAAGAAAGAGGTCTAACGCTAGAAAAAGCAACTTTAGAAATGTTAGGATCTGCCGAAAGAGTTACAATTGATAAAGACAATACTACTATTGTAAACGGTGCTGGTGAAGCTAATTTAATTAAAGCAAGAGTTGCTCAAATTAAAGCACAAATTGAAACTACGACTTCAGATTACGATAAAGAAAAATTACAAGAACGTTTAGCTAAATTAGCTGGTGGTGTTGCAGTATTGTATGTTGGAGCTCCAAGTGAAGTTGAGATGAAAGAGAAAAAAGACAGAGTTGACGATGCGTTACACGCAACGCGTGCTGCTGTTGAAGAAGGAATTGTTGCTGGAGGTGGTGTTGCTTTAGTTAGAACTATTGAAGTGCTAAAATCTATTACTACAGATAGTTTAGATGAAGTAACTGGAATTAAAATTTTAGCAAGAGCTATTGAAGAACCATTACGTCAAATTGTTGAAAATGCTGGTGGTGAAGGATCCGTAGTTGTTGCAAAAGTAATTGAAGGCAAAGGAGATTTTGGTTACAACGCTAAAACAGATGAGTATACTAAAATGTTAAAAGCTGGTATTATAGATCCTACAAAAGTAACACGTATAGCACTTGAAAATGCTGCTTCTGTTGCAGGTATGATTTTAACCACTGCTTGTACATTAGTTGACATAAAAGAAGATGCTCCTGCTGGTGGTGGAATGCCTCCAATGGGTGGTGGAATGCCAGGAATGATGTAATAAAATACAAGCATAGATATTAAAAAGAGGCTGTATATAAATATTTAATAAAGCCTCTTTTTTTTGTTTTTAAATCTAGAATTCAATATATATTTAATAGTTTTTAAGTATTTTTGAAAACAGCTATTTTAATACAACCAACAATGAAATTAAGTACTATTTCCAATCTTGAAGAATGCCAAGAATTATTAACTTCTGAAATTAAAACTTTTCCAGACTGGCCAGAAAAAGGTGTTGATTTTAAAGATGTTCAAAGTATTTTATACAAACCCGAATTAGCCTTAATTACTTCACATTATTTGCAAGAATTACTTCCAAAACAAGGTTCAGAATTTTTATTCAATAAAATATTATGTTTTGATGCTAGAGGTTTTTTATTCGGTTTTGATTTAGCAAAAGCTTCTAAATCACCAATGATATTAGCTAGAAAACCAGGAAAACTTCCAGGTGAAGTTATAACCCAAACCTTTGAAAAAGAATATGGATTAGATGAAATTCAGGTTCAAAAAGATTTAATTAATCCGGGAGATAAAGTTTTAATACACGACGATTTATTAGCAACTGGAGGAACCGCTGGTGCAGCCGCCGAAATTATTTTAAAGTGTGGCGCTGAAATAGCAGGTTTTAATTTTATTATGGATTTATCCTTCTTACCAGGCAGAAAAGTGCTTCAAAAATATGTAGATGACACTAAAATAAAAGCTCTTTTAACTTTTTAAAACACCCTCGCTTATAATTCAATTTATTTCCAAAAAATATCATTAGAATTATCTGTAAACTTATTATTAGTATGAAATTTTTCTATAATCTCTAACTGTTCTTTTCTTGCTACATTTTGAATTTCATTAAATAAAATACGCTCTTCAAAACGAATGTGCTCTTTTAATTTTACATGCAAAACTGTTAAAGATTTTTTACTTTCAGAAGTATCTCTAAAAAGAGTATCTAAAAATGTATGCTCTTCCAAAGCCTGAATTATTAATGGATGTTTATTTCCCAAAACTGGAAACATGTATTTTTCTTCTAACTGAAAATGTTCCAAAATATGATTCTCATAAAACCAATTCACATACGGTTTAATTCTATCAACTGCTATTCCTTTTGAAAGTCCAACTTTAATTTTCCAACAAAGCAATAACGCTTTATGGTGATCTCTAGAAAACTCTTATTTTTTACTCTTTTTTAAGGTCAGATAAGTTTAATTGTAGTTGCTCTAAAGTATAAACTCTGACCAATCATTTTAGTTTCTTGCCCCATTTTCCAATCGTAACTTTTTAATGTATCTTTAAATAAAAAGTTTTTTCCACTAAACTCATTCTCTTTTACTGATGTTTTTGTTTGTATGTTTTTGTAATAACCTCCAGATCCACTTCCTCCAATCATTATAAAACGCATACCTCCTCTTCCTCTTGTAGGCTGATCTAATTTTACGTCCTCTTTATAAATTGAAGTAATTTCATCAAAGGTTAATTCGAATGTTTTTTCAAGTTGACTTTTCATTCATTCTTGAATCATTTTAATACTATCAGCAGGTATTGCGCTATTGGCAAAATCAATATCCACAGCTGTCTTAGTTTCATATGTTGCCTTACCTTGAAAGTCTTATGCAAGCACTACTGAGCTTACTAATAACATTAAAATTATGATACTTTTTAAAAGATTAGATTTTATTTTTATAAATTTTAAGTTTTATTTTCAACGTAAAAATAATTATCTTAAAAATAATGTTGCGTTAATTAATGTTAACTACTGTTAACCAATTGGGATAATAGACTTTATGTACTTAACTTTGAATTATGAATAAACAAAATTACAAGTGGGTAGTTTATTTTATTGGCGCTACAATTTTAATTACAATTGCAGCACAGGTATATTGGAATTTAAAAGAATATCAAACAAATAAACAAAATTTAATTAGTAAAGTACAACTGAGTTTAGACAATTCGGTAGAGACTTATTTTGCAAATTTAACCAAGTCTGGAATTATTACATTCTCATCAATAGACTCTCTAAATTCTGAAAAAAAAATAGACACCATTGTTGTTCAAACAAATTCGCGTCACGGTTTTAGAAAAAAAATTGATAGCACATTACAAAATTTAATTAAGAAAGACAGCAGCAAACCTCTATTATTAAAAAATCGCGGATTTGGGCAATATCCTTTTTTTACAAGAGATAAAAACTTTCCAAAAAACATAGATAGTTTAATTTCAAAAGTATTTATTTCTATATCTAGAGATACCTTAGATTTAGAAAAATTAGATATTTATTTAAGCGATGAATTTAAACGAAATAATATTGATGTAACCTATGGTTTAAAATATAAATATTTTAGTAGACGTTATAATGATAGTTTACCTCCAAAAACCATAGATTTTAAACTAATAGATTTTCCTAAAAAACATTTAACAGCAACTTCAAAATCTACTTATTTACCGCATAATAGTAACTTAAAGCTATTTTTTACCAATGAAACCAAAATATTGCTGCAAAAATCGTTTATAAGTATATTACTTTCACTCTTATTATCTTTAAGTATTATTGCAAGTTTGGTATATTTACTAAAAACTATTTACAAACAAAAACAACTTGCAGAAGTAAAAAACGACTTTATTAACAATATTACACACGAATTTAAAACACCTATAGCAACTATTTCAACTGCTCTAGAAGCAATGAAAAATTTTAACGCTTTAGATGACAAAAAAAAGTCGGAAAAATATATTGGCATTGCAAATTCTCAAGTGCAAAAACTACATACAATGGTAGAAAAAATATTAGAAACTGCATCTTTAGATAACCAACATTTAGTTTTAACAAAACAACCAACAAACATTTCAGAACTAATTAAAAATGTAATCGAAAAATACAAATTAATAAATGCTGAAAAAATTATTTCTTTTAAAAATAATTGTGCTAATATTGTTTTAAACCTTGATACATTTCATTTTGAAAACGCTATTGGAAATATAATTGATAATGCTATAAAATATGGGGGCAATAAAATTTCCGTTGAATTATCATCAGAAAAAGATACGATTATTATTTTAATAAAGGACAACGGTAACGGAATTCATAAAACCCAAAAAGATAAAGTTTTTGAGCAATTTTACAGAATTCCAACAGGTAATACTCATAATGTAAAAGGCTTTGGAATAGGACTCTATTACACTAAAAATATTATTGAAAAACACGATGGAAGCGTTCATATTATTTACGACAATAAAAACAACACCCTATTTAAAATTGAACTTTTAAATGTCTAAATCAATAAAAATACTACTAGCCGAAGACGAACCTTCTTTAGGGCAAATAATTAAAGAAAGTTTAGAAACTCGAAACTTTGAAGTACTACTCTGTGGAGACGGTGAAAAGGCATATAAAACATACAAATCTGAAAATCCCTTGCTGTTAGTTTTAGATATTATGATGCCAAAAAAAGATGGATTTACACTCGCTTCAGAAATACGAAAAGAAGATAAAGATATTCCAATAATTTTCTTAACAGCCAAATCTTTAACTGAAGATGTTGTTAAAGGCTTCAATTTAGGAGGCAATGATTACTTGAAAAAACCTTTTAGTATGGAAGAACTTATTGTTAGAATTAACGCCCTTCTAAAAAGAAACAGAACGGATAACAATACAGAACCTATACAACTTGGTAAATTTATTTTTGATTTAAAAAAACAAACGCTTCAAATAGATTCTCATATAGAAAATTTAACACATCGAGAAGCAAATTTATTACATCATTTGGCAAAAAATAAAAATCAGATTTTAGAACGCTCCCTTATTTTAAAAAAATTATGGGGAGATGATGATTTTTTTAATGCAAGAAGTATGGATGTTTTTATAACAAAACTTCGGAAAAAATTAAAAAATGATCCTTCAATACAAATAATTAATGTAAGAGGTTATGGTTATAAATTAATTTTTTAATAACCAGTTTCTGTGTCTCGCATTTAGTATCTGCTATTTAGCTACCAATACCTTCAACTTTAACCTTTACACCTTTCTACTTTTAAAGTTTTAATTATTTACTTTTAATTATTAATTATTAATTATTTAACTTTAGCGTTTTAAATTTTATATAAAAAAACGATTATGCATGTAGCCATTGCTGGTAATATAGGAGCAGGTAAAACTACTTTAACCAAACTTTTAGCAAAACATTATAGATGGGAACCTCATTATGAATCTGTAGAAGAAAATCCTTATTTAGATGATTTTTATGGCGAAATGGAACGTTGGTCTTTTAATTTGCAAGTCTATTTTCTAAATAGTAGGTTTCGTCAAATTTTAGAAATTCGTGAAAGTGGAAAAAACATTATTCAAGATAGAACTATTTATGAAGATGCCCATATTTTTGCTCCAAACCTTCATGCAATGGGTTTAATGCCCAATAGAGATTACCAAAATTACGATTCTCTTTTCGATCTTATGGAGCGTTTGGTAACACCACCTGATTTACTAATTTATTTAAGAGCTTCAATACAAACCTTGGTAGGACAAATACACAAGAGAGGTAGAGATTACGAAAACTCTATTAGTATAGATTATTTAAGTAGACTTAATGAACGCTATGAAGCTTGGATTACAAAATACACCAAAGGAAAGCTTTTAATTATTGATGTTGATAATCTAGATTTTGTTAGCAATCCAGAAGATTTAGGGTTTGTAATTGATAAAATTGATGCTCAAATAAACGGTTTATTTTAAAAATATTTTTTATAAAAAAAGCTCGCCAATGGCGAGCTTTTTTGCTTTTATAAACGTTATATTATAATTGTGGTCCGGCAGCTACTAAAGCTTTTCCTTCTTCGTTATCAGTATATTTCTCAAAGTTTTCAATAAATAAACCAGCTAATTTAGTTGCTCTTTTAGTCCATTCAGCACTATCTTTATAAGTATCTCTAGGATCTAAAATTTCTGTATGCACACCTGGTAAAGAAGTTGGTACTTCTAAATTAAAAATTGGAATAACTTTAGTTTCAGCTCTTTCGATTGATCCATCTAGAATTGAATTGATAATCCCTCTCGTATCTTTAATAGAAATACGTTTTCCAGTTCCGTTCCATCCTGTGTTTACTAAGTAAGCCTCTGCTCCATTAGCTTCCATTCTTTTTACCAACTCTTGTCCATATTTTGTAGGATGCAATGTTAAGAAAGCCGCTCCAAAACAAGCTGAAAATGTTGGAGTTGGTTCTGTAATTCCTCTTTCAGTACCTGCCAATTTAGCTGTAAATCCAGATAAGAAATGATATTTCGTTTGCTCTGGAGTTAATTTAGAAACCGGAGGTAAGGTTCCAAATGCATCAGCAGATAAAAATATAACCTTTTGTGCATGACCTGCTTTTGAAGGCACTGCAATATTTTCTATATGATTAATTGGGTAAGAAACACGGGTATTTTGAGTTACGGAACCATCGGTAAAATCTATCTTTCCGTTTGTATCTACAGTTACATTTTCTAGTAGAGCATCTTTTTTAATTGCTCCAAAAATTTCTGGTTCAGCATTTTTATCTAAATCAATAGTTTTTGCGTAACATCCACCTTCAAAATTAAAAATACCTTCATCATCCCATCCGTGTTCATCATCACCAATTAACTTACGACTGGCATCTGTAGACAATGTTGTTTTACCTGTTCCTGATAATCCAAAGAAAATAGCAGTATCACCATCTTTACCTACATTTGCAGAACAATGCATTGCCGCTATTCCTCTTAATGGTAAATAATAGTTCATCATTGCAAACATCCCTTTCTTCATTTCTCCACCATACCAAGTACCACCAATAATTTGGATTTTCTCAGTTAAGTTAAATAATACAAAGTTTTCAGAATTAAGTCCGTGTTCTTTCCAATTTGGATTTGATGTTTCTGAACCATTCATAACAACAAAATCTGGATCTCCAAAACTTTCTAACTCTTCAGAAGTCGGGCGAATAAACATATTTTTCACAAAATGTGCTTGCCAAGGAACTTCTACAATAAAACGTACTTTTAAACGAGTATCTTCATTTGCACCACAAAAAGCATCAACAACAAACAATCTTTTTCCTGATAACTCTTCAGTAACCAATTCTTTTAACTCCGTCCAAACTTTTTGAGTTGTTGGTTTGTTATCATTTGGAGCTTGAGGAGAATTCCACCATAGCGTATCTTCTGTAACACTATCTTTAACAATAAACTTATCTTTTGGTGAACGACCTGTAAATTTACCTGTCATTACGTTAACTGCCCCAAGTTCTGTTAAATAACCTCTCTCATATCCTTCTAGGTTTGGATCTAATTCGTATTTATATAACTCATCATAAGACGGGTTATATATTACTTCTTTAACATTTTTAATTCCTAGGTTATTCAACGAATTTGTTACTGATTTACTTAGAATTTCCATAAGTTTTAGTTTTAGTCTATTTTTATTTTCGATTATTTATTTTATCTCTTTAACAAATTTACAACTATTAAGGTATCAAAATATATGATAAATATCAGTTAAGTAAGCCTTTCTAC
>Ga0193952_1000069_pt1 | contig 43595 bp, 39 predicted proteins | sample BB_3_MG_FD_140368 | JGI IMG/M metagenome (GOLD analysis project Ga0193952, IMG submission 140368) | Microbial mat bacterial communities from the Broadkill River, Lewes, Delaware, United States - BB_3_MG | ecosystem: Environmental > Aquatic > Freshwater > River > Microbial mats | place: USA... | reverse complement strand
TTGCAAATAAAATTTGTGATGTATTAGATGACATTGAAAATACTGAGTTACAAGCTTCTATTAAATCAGAGCTTAAAGACTTAGCTAATAACTTTGTTATTTATAACCAATCTACTTATTAATCACTAGTAAATATAGGGTATTTTTTACCCTGTATTTTATCTGTTCTAAAAATACACATTTTCTTCATCAAAGCTAAAACAAAAACCTTTTTCTAAATAATAATAAGTTAAACTTCCACTTTAAAAATACAAAATAAATAGTTATAATTAAAGATATATAATAAGAGGCATAGCTTATGAGTGATTTAGTTGAAAAAAGTCAAACTTACAAAAAGATTGAAAAAGCAATTAACTATATAGATAAAAATTTTAAAGATCAGCCAACTTTAGAAGAAATAGCTGAGCATATAAATATGAGTAAATATCACTTCTCTAGAGTTTTCAAAGAGTATGTTGGAGTAACTCCCATTCAATTTCTTCAAACACTTACTTTAAACTATGCAAAAGAACATCTAAAAGAATCAAAATCAATACTTGATAGCTCGCTTGATTTAGGGCTTAGTTCAACTAGTAGATTACACGATTTATTTGTAAATATCATTGGGGTAACTCCCAAAGAGTATAAAGAATCTGGACTTGATGTTGAAATAACTTATGGATACGGCTCTACTCCTTTTGGAGAAGCTTTGATAGCATTTACAAAAAGAGGTATTTGTTATTTAGGTTTTATTGATAATAATGAAGAAGCAGTTTTCTCAAGGTTTATGGCTGTTTGGGAAAAAGCTACTTTAAAAAAAGATGATAAAAAAGCCCATGAATATCTAAATGATATTTTTTTAAAAAACAAAAAATATGATTTGGTTGTAAAAGGTACTAATTTCCAAATAAATGTTTGGAGAGCTTTAATGAATATTCCAGATGGACTTATTAGTTCATACCAAGATATTGCAAACAAGTTAGAAAAACCAAAAGCAGTACGAGCAGTTGCAAGTGCTATTGGCTCAAATCATATAGGTTTTTTGATTCCATGTCATAGAGTTATTGCAAAAAGTGGGGCTATGAGTGGGTATAGATGGGGAATTCAAAGAAAGAAAATTCTTCTTGCTTATGAAGATTTAAATAATAAAAAAGAGTAAAGAATATTTTACTTTTTTTTCCTTTTATGGTAAACTCACACAAAAAAAGGAATTTTATGTTTGTACAATTAAACGAAAGAGTTTTTTTAAACCTAAACAAAATCACTAGAACTAAAATCGATCATGTAGAAGATGGTATTAGAGTTAGATTTTATGAAGGTAAAGACCAAGTGGCTAAATCTCATAGATTTGATGATGTTGAAGCTGCACAAAAATGGTTAAAAAAACTTTTTAAAAAAGCTTAATTCTTTTAAATAGGGTTAAAAAAACTAGCTTTTAGCTCTATTTACTTTCAAAACTGTCATATATTATCTTTAAAGACACTTTTAACCCTCTTGTGAATGTTAAACTTTTTTTACATAAAAGGAGAAAAAGATGTTAGGTGAAATCAATTCGTTTTTAAACGACCTGATTTGGGGAAATATTTTAATTTATTTACTTCCAATTTTAGGTATATTTTTTACAATCAGTTCAAGGTTCGTACAATTTAGATACTTCTTTAAAATGTTCAACATTTTAAGAGATACTTCTCATGACAAAGAAGGACATATTAGTTCTTTCCAAGCCTTAATGTTAAGTGTTGCTGGACGTGTAGGTGGTGGTAATATTGCAGGTGTTGCAGTTGCTATTACTTTAGGTGGTCCTGGAGCAGTTTTCTGGATGTGGGTTATTGGACTTATTGGTATGAGTACAAGTTTCTTCGAGTGTTCATTAGCTCAATTATATAAAGAAAAAGATGGTCAAGACTCATGTGTATATAGAGGTGGACCTGCATATTACGCTACTAAAGCATTAGGTCAAAGATGGCTTGGTATTGTTATATCAATTTTACTAATGATTACTTTTGGATTTGCATTTAATGCAACTCAATCATTTATTATTACAACTTCATTTGAATCTTCATTTGATATTCCTACATGGATTACGGGTATTGCTTTAACTCTTATTTTTGCAGTTGCTGTATTTGGTGGAATTAAAAGAATTACAAAATTCTCTGAAGTTATCGTTCCTGTTATGGCTATGGGATACTTACTTATTGCTTTAGTTGTTATTGGTTTAAATTTTGAACAAATTCCTGCACTTATTTCTATGATTGTAAATGAAGCATTTAACCCAAGTTCTGCTATTGGTGGTGGTATTGGTGCTGTTATTTTACAAGGTGCTAAAAGAGGTATGTTCTCAAATGAAGCTGGATTAGGTTCTGCTCCAAATGTTGCTGCTGTAGCTTATGTAGCTCATCCTGTTCAACAAGGTATTGTTCAATCATTCTCAGTATTTATTGATACTATTATTTTATGTTCTTGTACTGCATTCATCATTTTATTATCTGGTGTATATGTTCCAGGTGCAGAAGGTGTTCAAGGGGTATTATTAACTCAAAATGCATTAATTGAGCATATTGGACCATTTGGTGGATATTTTGTAACAATTGCACTGTTCTTATTTGGATTCTCGTCAATGTTATATAACTACTACTTAGCTGAGAATAGTTTAAACTTCTTTAGTAAAGGAAATGTTCCTTTATTTACAGCATTTAAGATTTTTTGTATTGCACTTATTGTTTGGGGTTCATTCCAAGATTTAGGTTCAATCTTCTCATTTGCTGATTTATCTATGGGATTATTAGCTGTAATTAACTTAGTTGTAATCGCACTATTATATAAACCAGTTTTACAGTTAATCAAAGGTTATGATACTCAGTTAGCTGAAGGTAAAAAACCAGTATTAAGATACAACGACTACAATGATTTCAAAATAGACAAAGATGTTTGGAAAGAAATTGTTGATAATATCGATGATAGAAAATCAAAGGCTTAAGAGGTAAGTTTTACTTACTTCTTAGAAGATTATGAGAAAAAAAATTGGTATTATTACAGGATCAGGGCCAGAAGCTGGCCTTGATTTATGGCAAAAAGTATTAGATTCAAATAAAGAAATTTTAAAAGATAGATATCATGGGGATTTAGATGCTCCTGATCTTACAATTTTATCTGTGCCTCAACTTGGTCATTCTATGGAGCTTGAAAAAAACTATGATATGGTTTGGGAAACTCTAAAAGAAACAGTTGAAGATATTTGTACTAGAGTTGATTATTTTGTAATTGCTTGTAATACATTAAATGTATATGAAAATAAAATAGAAGAAATTGGTTTAAAACATAAGTTTTTATCAACATTAGATGTTGTAAAAGATTATATTGTAACTAATGATTTAGATAAAGTTTCGATTATTGGTGCTTTACCAGTTCTTGAAATGAAAGAGTTTTCAGTATTTAAAACTCTTAATGATACTTTTAATGTTGAAGTTCCAAAAGATTTTAACGCTGTACATACTTTAATTTACGATGTTAAAAAATATGGTGGGCAAAAACATAAGGTTATTAATGATTTTAGACAAATTGTTGATAGGTTAGATTCTAATGATGTTTTTTTAGCTTGTACAGAACTTCCTCTAATAAAACTTGTTTATAAAGATAAAAATCTTATAGATGTAACTGCTTTATTAGCAAAAAAACTAGCTGAAAAAACTTTTTAGAAAGCTAGTTTTTACTAAAACTTAGTCAAGATATATTATTACTATGTATAAGGATAAAAGAATGTTTAATAAAGAAGGAATACCTTTTTTTATTATAATAGTTCCTTTTTTGGCTATTTTATTTATTTCATTTTTCTCAACTTCATATTATTTAAAATTAACAAATACAAATTTCCAAACTGACTTAAAAGAGTTTAGGCAATTATATATTTCTCAAAATAAGTATGATGAAAACAAACTTTTAAAACTAATAAAACAAAAAGAAGAACTTCATGAAATAAGACAAGGTGAATTCAAAAACTTTATGTTTGTTTTAACAATAGTTATCTTTGTTTTTATGATACTTTTTTCGATGCTAATGAGCTCAATTATCAATGACGTAATCAAAAAATATAAACAGCAAGTTCAAAATAGAGAAGAAAAACTAGAAAACCTAAATAAAACCTTATCAACAAAAGTAGAAAATGGAATCGCCGAGGGAAAACGAAAAGATAAGGCAATCTTACAACAGTCAAAACTCGCACGTATGGGTGCAATGATTTCTATGATTGCTCATCAATGGAGACAGCCTTTAACTGAGCTATCAGGTATCTTGATGGAGCTTGAAACTGCTACAAGGTTTAAAAAAGTAAATGATGAACATATCTTAGCTTCCATTGATAAAAGTGATAAGATGATTGAGTATATGTCAAATACAATTGATGATTTTAGAAATTTTTATAAACCAGATAAGAAAAAAGAAACATTTGATGTTTTAGATTATTGTACTAAAGCTATAAATTTAGTAAATGCTTCTTTGGATGATAGTTCAATTATTTTAGATGTTCAGGTAAAACAAAATAGACTAATCCATGGTTATCCAACTGAGTTTGCACAAGTGATTTTAAACCTAATTTCAAATGCAAAAGATATTTTAGTTGAAAGAGAAATAGGTAAGCCAAAAATTACTCTTGTAATTGAGGCTCGTGGGAGTTTATGTATAATAAAAGTAAAAGATAATGCAGGTGGTTTGGATGAAAAGAATTTTGATTTAATCTTTGATCCATACTTTACTACAAAACACTCTTCAAAAGGTACAGGTCTAGGACTTTATATCTCAAAACTTATTATTGAAAGAAATATGGGTGGAGAGTTAAGTGTACAAAATGATGAAGAGGGTGCTGTTTTTAAAATAGTATTATTAGGATAAAAAATGAGTGACGTTTTAGTAGAGCAATTAAAAGATATTAGTATTTTATGTGTTGAAGATGAAGAGGGTATTAGAAAAGTAATAGTTGATACTTTGAAGTACTATTTTAATGAAGTTTATGAAGCTTGTGATGGTGAAGAGGCTTATGAAATTTATGAAGAGTATAAACCAAAAATTATACTTTCAGATATTCAAATGAAAAATGTAAATGGTATAGATTTTGTAAAAAAGATTAGAAAACATGATCAACAAACAACTATTATAATGCTTACAGCACACTCAAATGAAGAGTATCTAATGGATTTGATAAATCTAAATATAAATCATTTTATCTTAAAACCTTTAAATCTGAAAAAACTAAATATTGCATTGGAAAAATATGTAAATAAAAACCTTTCAGAACAAATAAACCTATCTACTGATTTAGTGTTAGATTTACATAAAAGAGCTTTGATTTATAAAGAAAACCAATTAATAAGCTTAAGAAAAAGAGAAAAAGATTTTTTACATATGCTTTATGAAAATAAAAACTCAATTGTAACTTACATGCAAATAGAAGAAGAACTTTGGATTGATAAAGAGATGACAACACATGCTTTAAAGTCATTTATAAAAGAACTTAGATCTAAACTTCCTATAAATATTATAAAAAATGTTCCACAAGAAGGATATATTTTAGCACACATTTAGCAAAGCACACTTTTTCCATACTTTGATTATATATGATTTTAGTATATTAAATTAAGAGGTTAATTATGGAAGAGAACTTTAGAATAGAGAAAGATTTCTTAGGTGAAAAAAAGATAGATACAGATGCATATTATGGGATACAAACTTTAAGAGCAAAGGAAAACTTTGATATTACAAGAACTGATATTTCATTATTTCCAAACTTTATAAGATCACTTGCCAAAGTTAAAAAAGCTTGTGTTTTAACAAACTATGAATTAGGTGATCTAAGTGATAAACAAAAAGATGCAATAATCCAAGCTTGTAATGAAATAATTGATGGGAAATTCCATGATCAGTTTATTGTAGATCCTATTCAAGGGGGAGCTGGAACTTCTACGAATATGAATGCAAATGAAGTTATTGCAAATAGGGCTTTAGAAATTCTTGGTGAAAAAAGAAGTACATATGATGTTATTCATCCAAATAATCATATTAACATGTCACAATCAACAAATGATGTTTACCCAACTGCTATAAAAGTAACCCTTCATGAATTGATTTATAAATTAAAAGATTCACTTAGATTTTTAAGAGATGCTTTTGATGAAAAAGCTATTGAGTTTAAAGATGTTTTAAAAATGGGAAGAACACAGCTTCAAGATGCTGTTCCTATGACTTTAGGACAAGAGTTTAAAACTTATGCTGTAATGATCGATGAAGATATATTTAGATTAAGAGATGCACAAGCTTTATTAAAAGAGGTTAATCTAGGAGCAACTGCTATTGGTACTGGAATTAATACAAAGGCAGCATATCAAAGAAAAGTAATCTCAAACTTAAGAGAAGTAACTGGTGTTGATTATATAAGTGCTGGAGATTTAATCGAAGCTACTCAAGATACAGGGGCATTTGTTCATATCTCAGGTATTTTAAAAAGAGTTGCTATTAAAATTTCTAAAATTTGTAATGACTTAAGACTTTTAAGTAGTGGACCTCGTGCTGGTTTTAATGAAATAAACCTTCCTAAAATGCAACCAGGATCTTCAATCATGCCAGGGAAAGTAAATCCTGTAATTCCTGAAGTTGTAAATCAAGTTGCATTTGAAGTAATAGGTGCTGATACAACTATCTCTGTTGCTTGTGAAAGTGGACAATTACAATTAAATGTATTTGAGCCTTTAGTTGCTTATAAATTATTTACATCAATTAATATGATGAGAAGATCTTTTTATACATTAGCTGATAAATGTATAAAAGGTATTACTGCAAATGAAGATGTTTGTATGGAAAATATTTTAAATTCAGTTACTTTAGTTACTTGTTTAAATCCTATCTTAGGTTATGAAAAAAGCTCAGCAATTGCCAAAGAAGCCTTAGCTACAAATAAAAGAGTATATGATATTGTTCTAGAACAAGAACTGTTTACAAAAGAAGAATTAGATGAATTACTTCATCCTAAAAATATGGTAAACAACTACTAAAAGGAAATAGAGTGAAAATAACTATTATAAATACTGGTGGAACTTTTAATAAGAGATATAATCCAATTAAAGGGCAACTTGAAGTTCCAAGTGATAATATCGCTTTAGATAAGATTATTAGATCATGCCATAATATTGATTTTGAAATAAAAAATATTGTTTCAAAAGATAGTTTAGATATGAGTGATGAAGATAGACAAATTATCACAAATACTGTGAAAGAGACTTCAAATGATAAGATTATCATTATTCATGGTACGGATACTGTTCATTTAACAACAGCATTTTTAAAAGAGCAAGTTTCTAATAAACAAATTGTATTTACAGGAGCAATGGTTCCTATGAGTATTGATGAAGTTGAAGCTACGATGAATTTTTCACAAGCAATGGGTTTTTTAAGTGCTGATATTAAAAATGGAACTTATATTGCAATGCATGGTGTTGTAGTAGATAGCTCAAAGTTAATAAAAGATAGAACTTTAGGTCAATTTTTAATTCAAGAATAAATAAGAGTTTTAACTCTTATTTATTAATTTGCAGTTGGGTCTATAAAAGATCTTCCTGATAATTCTTTATCAATAGTATATAATCCATATCCATTTCCATCTACAAGTTTTATATGATCAATTATTCCACTTACTGTTGCTTCTTCTTCAACTTGTTCAGTTACATACCATTGTAATAAATTGTATGTTGCATGGTCTTTATTTTTCATTGCTAAATCTGATAGATTATTTAAATTTTTAGTCATAGTTTGTTCATGTGCTAAAGATTTTTTAAATACATCTAATAGTGATGAATATTCAACTTCAACAGCAGAGATTGAAGGAAGTATAATACTTACATTTTGATCTTCTAAATACTTAAATAATTTCATTCCATGAGCTACTTCTTCTTGGTATTGAATTAAAAACCAGTTTCCAGCTCCATTAAAACCTTCTTTAGAACAGTAAGCACTCATTCCTAAATAAATATATGCAGAGTGGTATTCTTTGTTTAATTGCTCTATTAGGGCTTCTTGTAAATCTTTGCTTATCATATAATCTCCTTATCTTTCATATATTATATCAAAATATAGTAAATTAATTACATTAAATAGTTATGTTAACGTTCATAACTACTAAAAATAACTTAAATAAAGCCCCATAGTTAAGGCATAATTAATAATTACGGGTATATAATAATGTAAGACTAAATTTAAATAAGGGGTATTGGGATGAACGAATTAATTTCAACATTACAATCTATTGCAAGCAATATTTTAGACTTATCTGCTTGGTATGGATTTGGTGGTCTATAATAATTAGAGATAAGTTTTACTTATCTCTTTTTTCTTAAAACTTATACTTTAGAGTAAATAAAAACTCTCTTCCTTTTGTAAAAGCTCCATTTGAAAAATTTATTAACGTTGAACCTGCTGGAATTCTATTATCTCTATCTAACAAATTTGTAGCATTTAAATTTAATGATAAATTTTTATTAAACTTATGATTTATATTTGCACCTAAATTTATATTATGATTACTATCTTTTCCATATCTATTATCTGTACCATTAATAATAGGTGCTTTCATAGGACTTATATAATCAAGTAGTAAAGAGTATCTTGTTTTATCTTGTAAGTATGACATTTGAATTTTTCCTAATACTTTAGGTGAAAAATCAGGTTCAAAGTTTTCAGAACCATCTTTTGTTTGATGTTTTGTATCTTGCAGTGTTACACTTGATGTCATCTCGTAATTATAATTTGGTTTATAAGTAACTGCAAACTCAAAACCTTTTGTAATTTTATCTCCAATTGCTGAGGTTGGTAGACTTGATCCATTTTGAGTAAATAAGCTTATGTTTTTTGCTTCATTATAAAAAATAGAAGAGTTAACTTGGTAGTTTTTAGATAAATAAATATAATTCATTTCACTACTATTTATCTCTTCAAATTTATCAATACTTGAATATGTTAACTGATTTGCTTTTCCATATAAAAATTTTAAGTGATTATTTGAATCTATATGGTAAATAGCACTAAATTCAGGTAGGTACTCAGATTTTTTATTTACATTTTGAGTTGCAAATAAATTGTATTGAGGATTAGATAAGTCATTATCTTGTTTAAAGTAAATTCTGAAATTATCTATATTTGTATATCTAATACCACTATTAAATTCAAATTTGTCAGAAAACTTATATTGTAATTTTGAATACAAATCATATGTTGAATAAGAGTAATCTCTTTTATTTGCTATTGTATTCAATGAAGCATTTACATTATAATCAATATCTTCATAAGTTGTACCAAATAAAAGTTTTGTTTTATTATTTATTATGTAGTTTAAATGTATATCTAATTGATTTCTTTTATCTTTCCCATGATTATAAGCAGGAAGACTTGCATTTGGTAAAATATTTATTTTATCTATATCATAAGTTTTCTCAGAAATTATAAAGTTAGCCTTATAACTTAAGTTTTCACTTAGTTCATCTTCATATGTAAAAGCTAAAGACTTTTCAATCTGTTCAACTTCATTTCCATCTCTATATGTTGGTTCTATGTAGATTCCATAATTAGTTTGAGAAATATTTATATTTGTTGATAAATTTTTATATCTATGTGCAAAATCTAAGGTTTTATATTCATTTTCTAGTAATCCATTTAAAGTTTTAACTGCATTTGGATTTCTCCCTGCATAATAACTATCAGAAAAAGCATCTTTTAAATTACCATCAATTCCATCTGTATTATAAAAACTTGTATTTAAAGTAAATCCTCCATCATCATATTTGTGGTTGATTCTTGCAAATACTTTTTCTTGGCCATTATTTCCTTTTGAAACTGAGATAATATTTTTTTCATTAAAATCATTTGTAATAATATTAATAGATCCATACATTGAGTTACTTCCATACGTAACTGCTTGTGGACCTTTTATTATCTCAATTCTATCAATTGACTCAATTGGCGTAGCAAAGAAGTTTCTATTTGATGTTGCACCTCTTGGAATTCTAAGAGGTGAAATAGGGTTATTATTTATCATTAGTTTAAAAGAAGAGCCAAGACTTCCCCTTGAGCCTATTTGAAAGTGTTCAGTATCATCTATAATAAACAATCCTGGGACGTGCTTAAGTAATTCATCTAATGTTGTATAATTATACTTTTCTATATCTTTTCTAGTAATTACTGTGATATTAGCAGGTATCTCTTCTAGTCTTTGATAACTTTTTGTTGCAGAATATATTTTTATATTCATTAACTCTTCTAGTGATAAATCATCAAACTCTTTTTTATCTACTTCATTAGCACTTATAAATGATGTTAAAATTAATGGAATTAATACTAAAGATCTCATTTTTCCTCTTTTTTTCTATATTCAAGTGGCATAGTAATTATAAACTTTACACCTAAATCTTCTTGACTTTGAATTTGAATTTTTCCTTGTAGTTTTTGGCTTACAAGATTATATACTATATTTAGTCCTAATCCTGTTCCTCCAGCATTTCTTTTTGTAGTAACAAAAGGTTCAAATACTTTTCCTATAAGGTCTTGGGGTATTCCTTTTCCGTTATCAGAATACTCAATAATTAAATCTTCTTTGATAACTTCTAAAAGAACTGTGATTCTTGCATTTCCTTTGAAGTTTTCAAACCCATGTGTAATAGAGTTTTGGATTAAATTATTGAATATTTGTCCAATGACTCCAGGAGAGTTTTTAATATATATATCATCATCTCCATATATACTAATATTAGCAGGTACAAGTTTTAGTTTATTATGATTTGTTAAAAAAATTTCATAAATATACTCTTTGATTTCAAATTTTCTAATATCATTTGTTACTTGATCTACAGATATTTGTTTAAAACTTCTGATTAATTCAGAAGCATAATTTAAAGTCTTAACTAGAAGTGTTGAACTTTCATTTAAAACTGTTAGTTTTTTATCTAATGTTGAACGTTTAAGAGTTCCTTCTTCATACTCTTTAAATAAGCTAGTAGATTCTTTTTGAATAATAGAACTACTAGTGATTGCATTTCCTAATGGTGTATTTACTTCATGGGCAATACCACTTACTAAATTTCCTAGTGCAGACATTTTTTCTGATTCAATAAGTTGTTGTTGAGTATGTTTTAAATTTGCTAAACTATTCTCTAATTCTTTAGTTTTTAAATTTAGCTCATTTGTTTTTATATCCACTTCTTTTTCTAAATTATTAGTTAGGTTTTCTGTATCTTTTAGTAGAACATTAAAAGCTTTATACAAGGAACCAATTTCATTTTTAGAATTGTAGTTTACTCTTGTTGCATAATCTTGTGTGGAAGCAATAGTTTGTGCTGTACTTGCAAGAGATAAAATAGGTTTAAGAAAATAATTACTAAAAATAATAGAAACTAAATAAATCACTGCAAATAAAATCAATGTAAATACTATAACTTCATTAAATATTTTTTTTACAATATTTGAAATTAGTTTTGTAGATTTTTCTACATATAAAATTCCATAAGTTTTATCTTTATGCTTTAAAGGTACAGAGATTTTTAGTACACCAAAATCCATAAAACTATCTGTTTGTGTATCTAAATAAACAGCTGCTTCACTAATAGGTACAATATCTTGAAGATTTTTAGGATTATACTGTGCAAATAAATTTTCTTCATTATCAAAAATGATAGCCCTTAGAATATTCTTATCATTTTTTAGTTTTTCAAGATTTTCTTCTGCACCTTCTTCATCCCAGAAAACTAATGCTGAAACTGTGAATTCCGATAATAAGTTTGCTTGAATTATTGAGTTCTTAATAAAACTATCTTTTTCTTGATTTACATTTGATGTAAAGTTAAAGTAAGTAACAGCAGCAATAATGATTGTACTAATAGCTATAAATGTTAAAACTAATTGTGTTTTGATTGATAAAGAAGAATTTCTAGTCATTTTTCTTCTCTTCAACTATTTTAGCAAGTCTAAGTAATTTGTAGCTTGCTTTTAATCCAGCTTTTTCTAAACTTTTTTGATTTATTAAAAATTTGATTCTTTTATTTTTGTCATAATAAAACCCAAGGTGTAAACCACTATAAACATCATCAGGGTATTCTGTAATAAGTAAAATAGGAAGTTTATTTATCTTTTTTAACATAATATCAATTTTAGATGAAGATTCTTTTGTGATATATAAAAGATCTAGTTTAGAGATATTTGGATCGTTTTTATCTTTTATTCTTAATACTTTGATTTTATGTCTATGTATTGTTTTATCTTTATATATTTCAATCATCTTTTCTTTAATAGATTCTTTTCCATATACACCAATAGTAAATTCATCTGATTTATCAGGCCATTGGATAAATTGAGAAATTCTTTCGATAAGATTTATTTTTAGTGATAAGTTTATATTTTCAGAACCAAATACAGTTCCTTTTACTAGTAATAAAATTAAAAATAAATATCTTATATGTTTAAGCATATTAATCTTCTATTTCTTTTTGAGGTGCACCAAAGTAATACCCTTGTGCATAATCGATTCCAAGTTTTTTAACTTGTTCAAATACTTCTTTTGAGTGTACAAATTCTGCAATAGTTTTAACCTTGATATTTTTTGTATATGACAAAATTGCTTGTGTTATATATACTGAGTTGATGTTTGTATCAATATCTTGTATATAACTTCCATCAATTTTAACACTATCAATATCTAAGAATTTAAGCTGTGAGAAATTTGAGTATTCAACTCCAAAATCATCAATACTCAGTTTAAATCCAGCATTTTTAAGTAATGCAAGTGTTTCTTGAGCTTGTAAGTTTTTACTAATACTTTCTTCTTCTAAAATTTCTATTGATACTCTATTTGGATTTATTTTATATGCTCTACAACAACTATTTAATGTATTTGTAAAGTTTTTATCCATTAAATCATGATCTGTAATATTTACAGAAAAATCATAATTGTTCTTGGAAAATACATGACAAGCTTGCTCGAACATGATTTTTGTAATTTTAGTAAGCAATCCTGCATTTCTAGCTGCTCCTAAAAAATGTATAGGAGAATAAACTTTATCTTCATACACTAATCTTACTAGAGTTTCATATTTTACAATTTTTTCAGTACTACACTCAACTATGGGTTGGTAGTAGGCTACTATATCGTTTGAGCTGATTGCATGTGATAATCTTTTTGACCAAAGAATATTGTTATTTATAATTTTAATTGCATCTAGGTTTTCTGAGTAAAATTCTATTTTATTATCTTGTTTTTCCCTAGATGCATTTACTGCAATTTCTGCTTTTTGAAGTAAATTATCATTTGGGAAATTTGCAATTCCAATACTAATATTGATATATAGTTTTAAATCTAATTCTTTAATCTCAAATTGATGTTTTGATAATACATTTTTGATTTCAAGTGCAATCTCAAGAAGATAACCATCGCTTTTATCTTCAAATAAAAGTACAAAGTTATCTGATTCAACTCTATATATTAACTCTGTTTGAGGAATATATTTTTTTATAAGTTGTGCAACTTCTATTAAAATTGTATCTCCAATAGAGTATCCATATGCATTGTTTATTGTACTAAATGAATCAATATCAATAAGTACTAATCCACCTTTTTTTGTTTCCTCTAAGTCATTGTATAACTTATCTCTTGAGTAAAGATTTGTAACTTTGTCAGTAATTAGATTTTGATAAATTTCATTTTTTTTATTTTCAAGTTCACTTAATTGTTTATATTGTGCTAAGGCTGTTCTTGTTGTTGTGTAAAGTTTAGTAGCAGTTAATTCTGTTTTTTCTTTATAATCATTAATATCGTATTTATTAATAATATCTTCTTCTGGTACAAAACCCGGTTGACCAGTTCGTATAATAATTCTAGCTAATTGATTGTTTAATTGATTTCTTAAATAGTCAACAATTTCTAATCCGGCATGATTGGTTTCCATTACAATATCAAGTAAAATAAATGAGAAATTATTGTTTTGTGAAAGAATTTCCTTTGCTTCTTTTGCACTATATGCAGAAACAAGTTCTAATCTTTTATTTTCAAAAGTAAAATCATGCAAAGCAAGTTTTGTAACTGAGTGAACTTCAATATCATCATCGATAATTAAAACAGACCATGCTGTTTCATTAGAAAATTCTAACTCAAATTCATCTTCTTTTGCAAAGATTAATTCGTCATTTTTCATTATTTTATCCATTATTTTTTCATATTCAGTAAATTATACTTCATATTATAACTTATATTGCTTATATTACCCAATTAATATTTACGGCTTGCATAAAATTATTTAGATAAAGTTATATTATAAAGTATAAAATATTATTTTTTCATTAATTTTATTATGAAAGGCAACATATCTTTTTTATAATTGAAAATTAATATCTTTACTTAAAAGGATAATAACCATAATTTAGATAAAATCACGAAAAAATTAAATTAGGATATTTTAATGGCAATTTATACATGTGGACATACAACTCCTGATTCAGATTCAATCTGTTCAGCGATTTCATTAGCTTATTTATTAAACAAAATTGGAAGAGAAGCAATTCCTGCTAGACAAGGTGAGCCAAATCCAGAAACAAAGTTTATTTTAGAAAAATTTGGTTTTGAAGCACCTCTTCTTAAAACTCAATTTGCTGGTGAAGAATTATTTATAACTGATTATTCTGATAAAGGACAAGCTCCTGCAGATATTGATGACGCTACAGTTGTTGGTATTGTTGATCATCATAAATTAGGTGATATTACAACTTCAGCACCTTTAGAGTGTTGGATTAGACCAGTAGGGTGTACTAATACAATTGTAAAAGAAATGTATGATTATCATGGTGTAGAAATTCCTGCAAATATTGCTGGAATTATGATGTGTGCAATTCTTTCTGATACAGTTATTTTCAAATCACCTACATGTACAGATATTGATATCAAAGTAGTTAGAGAACTTGCTGAAATTTGTGGTGTTGAGGATTTTGGTGCTTTAGGTATGGAAATGTTTAAAGTAAAATCACAAGTTGATGGTGTTCCTGCTAGAGATTTAATATTAAGAGATTACAAACCTTTTGATATGCATGGTAGTCAAGTTGGAATTGGACAGTTAGAAGTTGTAGATTTAGCTATTTTTGATGAAATCAAAGATGATTTAGAAGCAGATTTAGAAGACTTTAGAGTTGAGCAAAACCTACATACTGCTTGTTTACTTTTAACAGACATTATGAAAGAAGGTTCTGAAGTTATTGTAGCTTCTGTTGATAACTCTATTTTTGAAAATGCCTTTGATGTTCAATTAGAAGATGGTAAAGTTTGGTTAGACGGTTGTCTTTCTAGAAAAAAACAAATTATCCCTTTCTTAGAACCTGCATTCGCATAAATTTTATAAGTAATCCCATTTATGGGATTATTTATTTCCCTTACAAATTGAAATATTTTTTATAACTTTTAAGTTTTTTGTGTAAAATAAATAAAAAACTTAGGATAAATTTTGGCTGAACAATTAAAAAATATTTATACTACAAATTATATAAATAATCTTGCATTAAAAATAAAAGAAAAATATAAAGATTTTGATTCTAAAAGTTTTGAAAAAACGATATTCTCTAATCCTTGGAATAGTTTAGAATTAAAAAATAGAATGAGACATATTGCTATAACTTTAAATACTTTTCTTCCTTTATCCTATGAAAAACAATTAGAAATATTAAAAGAAGTGTCTTTTGATTTTACCTCTTTTGAAGCAATGTTTTTTCAAGACTTTGTTGAGGTTTATGGACAGGAAGATTTTGATAATTCAATGAAAGCTTTAGAAGTATTTACTATAGGTTCTAGTTCAGAGTTTGCCATTAGAGCCTTTATTATAAAGTATGAAGATAAAACTATGAATCAAATGAATCTTTGGGCAAAAAATTCAAATGAGCACTTAAGAAGATTAGCCTGTGAAGGATGTAGACCAAGACTTCCTTGGGGTGTTGCTCTTTCTTCTTTTAAGAAAGATCCCTCAAAAGTACTAAAGATAATAGAAGTACTTAAAAATGATAAAAGTAAATATGTTCAGAAATCTGTGGCAAATAACTTAAATGATATTTCTAAAGATAATAGTGAATTAGTAATAGAGTTTGTAAAACAGAACTTAGGTAAAAGTAAAAGCTTAGATTGGATTTGTAAACATGCAAGTAGAACTTTACTAAAAAGAGGTCATCTTAAAATATTAGAACTTTTTGGATATTTAAAAACAAATCATATAAAAGTAGAAAGTTTTATTCTTGATGATTTTGTCTTAATTGGTGAGGATTTAAGTTTTTCTTTTTCTTTACAAAGTGAAATTTCTCTTGGGAATTTAAGAGTGGAGTATGCCATTGATTATAAAAAATCAAATGGCACACATTCGAGAAAAGTGTTTATGATATCTCAGAATGAGATAAAAAGTACTAGAAAAAATTTCACTAAAAAACAGACTTTTAAAAATATGACTACACGAAAGCACTACATGGGTGATCATTACTTAAGTATAGTCATAAATGGAGAACAAGTTATTCAAAAACCATTTTTAGTAAATTAGTTATAAATATTATTTACAACTAGAAGGAACTTGGAAGTTTATATCAATCTCACTCCAAGATTTTCCTTTATGAAAGCCTTTACAAACAGCTGAGAATTGTGCCCAAGCTTTATTTGTATTAAAGGCTAAAATATCTAACTTACCTTTTGCGTTAACTGTATCATTTTCAACTGTATAGGAAAAAGGAATAACTTTTGTTACTCCATTCATTTGAAATTCTACATTAATAGCTTTATCAGTAATCTCAACAATTTTAGTGTTGATTTTTCCAGCATCTTTGTCAAACTTTTTAAAGAAATTATTTACGGTATTTAAATTTCTTATATTTGCCATAGAAGCTGGCCATTTCGCAGCGCCATTACTCATATCTGCACTTGTATCAAGAGAGAATGCATCTATATTTAAAGTAGCATTTAGTAATTTTTCTTTTGGAAAATTACTATTTGCCGTTTTAAAAGTATTTTTTGTAACAACATAAGATTTATCTGTAGCTCCATAAAAAGTAAAGTCATACTTTAACTTATCACTACAAACACCAGCATACAATGAACTAGTCATCGCTCCTAAGGCTATAAAACCTATTAGAGTTTTTCTCATATATATCCTTTCTTTAAATATAAACATCGTATTTTATATTAATATTAATAATGATAATCTTAATCAAAAAAATAAAATAGAAATAAAATATAAAATTTAGTATAATCAATCCCTAAAAAAGGAGCTTTATGACACCTGCAATAAATTTACTAAAAAAAAATAAATGTAAATATAAAATACATAAATATGATCATGATCCAGAAAATACTAACTTTGGATTAGAAGCCGCACAGAAATTAAACCTAGATGAAAATCAAGTTTTTAAAACACTTTTAGTTGAACTCTCACCTAAAGAATTAGCAGTTGCTGTTATTTCTGTATCTAATCAACTTAGTTTAAAGGAGATTGCGAATTCTCTAAAATCAAAAAAAGCAGTAATGGCAGATAAAGATGAAGCACAAAAAGTAACAGGATATTTACTTGGAGGAATTTCACCTTTAGGACAGAAAAAAAGATTGAGAACTGTTATTGATCAAAGTGCAAAAGATTTTGAAACAATTTTTGTAAGTGGAGGAAAAAGAGGCTTAGATATAGAAGTTGAACCAAATGATTTAATAAAACTGTTAAATGCTACTTTTTATAAAGTTACAGCTTTGTAATTTAATTTATAAGGAAATTTTTTATTCTTTAACAAAATCTCAACATATAAAGAGTAGTATAAAATTATAAAAATAATTTTACAAGGAAATACTATGGCTACTTCAGATATTAACGCGATATGTTCGCAACTATTAACTCCTGATGATTTAGCAGTTAGTGATGAACTTTTTGATGAAGTTTTAAAAGATGGAATTGTTACTAAAATATTAGAAAATAAAAAACTAAAATATGTAAAAATTTATTCGAAAGAACAACTATTCTTATCTCATATAACACCTCTATTGCATAATATTGGTTTTGAGATAATTGATGAAGTTACTTATAATGTTACAAACAGTAAAAAGCTTATATATATTTCAAGATTTAATTTAAATGTTGAAGATTCAGAAAAAATGGATTCTGCAAAAGATAATCTTGAGGCAGTTATAAGTCAATCTTTAAAAGATACAACTGTAAAACATTCAAAGGCTTTTTCACTAGTTTATAAACAAAATTTAAATATGAGAAAAATCTCTTTATTAGGGGCTTTTATTGAATATATTGATCAAGCAGTTCTTACAATAAATTCTGCAACTATTTTAAATACTTTAACAACAAATGACAATTTAGCTTGTCTATTTGTAAAATACTTTATTACTAAATTTGATCCAAAAATTGAAAATAGAAGTGAGCAACTTGATGAAATTGAAGAAAAAATAAAAGAAGGAATTAAACTTATTCCTCAAATTATTGATGACAAGATTTTAAATATTACTTTACTATTTTTAAAATCTCTTTTAAGAACAAACTATTTTTTAGATAAAGAAAATATTGCTTTTAAAATTGATACAAATACTTTTGGTAAAGACTTAAAAGGTTTACAACCAAATTTAGAAAACTTTATTTATCATCCTGATTTTTATGGGGTTCATTTAAGAATGTCAAAGGTTTCAAGAGGTGGATTAAGATGGTCTGATAGACATGATGACTATAGACAAGAAGTAAAATCACTTATGATTACTCAAGAAGGGAAAAATTCTATTATTATTCCTGATGGTTCAAAAGGTGGTTTTGTAATAAATAAAGATAATTCAGAAGTTACAAAAGAATTTTTTACAGATGTTTACTCTGAATTTATCAATGCAAATCTTGACTTAGTTGATAATATGAAAGATGGGCAGATTGTAAGAAATGAAAAAATTGTTGCTTTTGATGATGATGATCCTTATTTCGTAGTTGCTGCAGATAAAGGAACAGCAGCTATGAGTGATATTGCAAATAGTATTGCAATACAAAGAGGTTATTGGTTAGGTGATGCTTTTGCAAGTGGCGGAAGTAAAGGTTATGGGCATAAAGATTTAGGTATCACAGCTCGTGGTGCTATTATGTCTTCAAAAAGGTTCTTCATTGAAGAAGGTGTTGATATTTATAAAGATGAAGTTTCTGTTGTAGGAATTGGTTCTATGAGTGGAGATGTTTTTGGAAATGGAATGATTGAATCTGACAAGTTTAGATTAGTTGCAGCTATTTCTCATAGAGATATTTTTATTGATCCAAAACCTGATATGAAAAAAGCTTTTATTGAAAGAAAAAGATTATTTGAATCTAAAAGTGGTGGTTGGACTTCTTATGATAAAAAAACTATCTCTTCTGGTGGTGGTGTCTTTAAAAGAGATGATAAAGAAATTGAACTTTCATCTGAAATCAAAAAACTAATAGGAACAACTAAAAAAGTAATCTCAGGGGAAGAACTTTGTAGAAAACTTTTAACTTTAGATGTTGATATGTTATTTAACGGTGGGGTTGGAACTTACGTAAAAGCAAGTGATGAAAATAATCTTGATTTAGGTGATAAACAAAATGAAGCAGTAAGAGTTGATGCCAATGAAATAAGAGCTAGAATCGTTTGTGAAGGTGGGAATTTAGGTTTTACACAAAAAGCAAGAATAGAGTATGCTTTAAGTGGTGGAAGAATACATTTAGATGGTATTGATAACGCTGCTGGTGTTAATACTTCAGATCATGAAGTTAACTTAAAAATCCTGTTAAATATGATTAAAGATCAAGGTACTTTATCTGAGAAACAAGTTTATGAAACACTTGAGTCTTTAACTGACCAAGTAGTAGATATGGTATTACAAAATAACTATGATCAAGCCTTTGTTATTTCTATTGATGAGCATTTCTCAAGAAAATACCCAAATGATTTTATTAGATCTATTGAAGTATTAGAGAATAATATTGAAGCTTTTAATAGAAGGGATTTTTATATTCCAAAAAATGAAAGTATGAATGATATTATTGATATTAATGGTTCAATAGTAAGACCAGTACTTGGTTCATTATTATCATATTGTAAGATTTTTGTAAAAAAACTATTATTAGATTCAACTTTAATAGATGAGCAATTCTCTCAACAATATTTAACTAGGTATTTCCCTAAATCTTTTGTTGGAGCTTATGAACATGAGATTACAAATCATCCTCTAAAAAGAGAGATTACAGCAACTGTAATGGCTGATATGATTATAAATCATCAAGGTGTTACATTTATCTCTGATTACGATAAGTTAGGCTTAGAGCGATTTATATTAAAAATTAAATCTTATTTAATAGCAAAACAACTATTTGGTGCTAGAACAATAAGACAAAAAATTTATGATCAAGATTATACTATGCCAATTGAGAGACAATATAAACTTGTAAACAAATTAGAATATACACTTTATGCAAGTACAAAATGGATGGTGAAATATTTAAAGAAAAATCAATTAGATTCAGCACATATTTTAGATCATCAAGAAGAGTTGTTCCAATTATTAACTGAAGTTCATAATCAAAAAGTTGAAAACTTTATCGAAGGAGATGATAGTTTTAATCAGTTCTATTCAGTGATTGATTATCTAAGATTTGCAATTGCCGCAATTATCATTAAAGAAGATACTCATCATTCATTTAAAGATGTGATTATCTTATTCTATTCATTAATCCATGAATTTAATATTTTAGAGATTATTATTGCATTAAATAGAGTAAAAATTACAAGTCCAAGTGATATGACTTTACGAAATCAAGTTCTACAGTTTATTGAGTTTATTGTGGTTCATTACACTAAAAAAGTTTTATCTTTCCAAAGAGTAAATGAAGAACCAGATGTTGCTTTTGCTAATTTTGTTGCAAATGAAAAAGAAGTATTTTATAAAGTACGAGAGCATTTAGATAGATTTATGGTTCGTGATGTAAAAGATATAAAAGAAATTGCAATTACTGTTAACCAATTAATGGTTTCATTAATATAAAATTAACTTATAATTAACATTTGTTTGTTAAATTATAATTAGTTATAATACTGCAAAAGGATTAATAATGAATAAAAATGATTTTAAAGATGAACCAAGCCTAGAAAAAATAGAAGATTATGATGGAAAAGAATCTCCACAAAAAAGAAATACAGTAAGAGCAGTTGTGATTTTCTGCCTAGCTATGGGGGCTTTATTTGCATATTTAAAATATACATCAATTCCTGATGATTATATTGGAACAAAAGAGCATCCCGGAATTAATACAAGTAAAAAATAAATTTTTCTTATATATATTGATTGTTTTGAAGAAATCAAATTTCATTGAAATAATCAATATATTTTTAAAGAATTATAAAATAACTTATTTCCAAGAAATGAAAAAAATAGATAAAAACACTGATATAAGACAAACCTTATTTTTATAAAAAACCTTTAAATCAAAGTAAATTAAGAAAATCATTATAGATAATACAACTTTCTGCCAATAAAAAGGTGTAAAAACCTATTAAAAAAAATAAAATTTAGAAAAAGCTTATTTAGATTCAATGAAAATAAATAATAAAATAGTACAATAAGTCAAAGCGAGCAATATTCATAATTAAATGATTAAAAAAAAGTCATTTCTTAAATAGAAACAATTGAATAAAACTTATGAAAGTGTGTTATATTCATTGTTATTAGCTATGTTTATGAATATATTAAATCAAGCTATATATTCAAATTGAAATTAATAAGCTGACATTTTTACGATTATAAATAATCAATAAAGAAGGTCTTTTTATATTAAAAATAATCATCTTATTTAAATAAATTTGAGAAAATCAACTACTGTTATTTTTTTTTGACTTTAAAAACTTCAATTTTCATTCTTTCATATGAAAATAAAGGCATAATAAAGTATTGAGTTTATTTGATATATACAAATAAGTACTTTTATGTTGAAGTATATAAGTTTACAGATGAATATAGTGTGATTATATGCTTTAGCTATTGGTAATTAAAGGTAGTACTAAGAAAAATGGATAAAATAAGAATATTATTAATTGAAGACGAAAAAATTATTGCTCAAAATTTAAAATCAGTTATTGAAAATTTTGGCTATGAAGTTGTTGATATTGTTACAACAGCAGAAGAAGCTTTTGAAGTTGCATTTCACCATCCTTTAGATATTGTTGTTTCTGATATTGAAATCAGAGGTTTAACAGATGGTATAGAAGCATCAAGAGTTTTACAAAATACATATAATCTTCCTGTGATTTTTACAACAGCATATAATGATGAAGAAAAAATTAAAAGAGCATCAGAAGTTGTAAATATGGTTGGATATTTAGTTAAACCAATTAGAATTGATGAATTAGATACATTAGTGAAAATTGCAGTTTCTAAATATAAAATATTAGAAAAAAGAAAACTTAAAGAGATTAATGATCATTATAAATATGATTTTGAAAATAAAATTATATATGAAAATGAAGAAGAGATTACTCTTACAAGAAATGAAAGTTTATTATTATCACTTTTATTAAGTAGTGATAAAATCTTAGGATATGATGCTATTAAGAGTACTATTTGGCAAGAAGATAGTGGTTCAGATGTTGCAAGACGACAATTAATTCATAGATTAAAAACTAAACTAGACAAAATTGAAATTGCTTCTGAAAAGGGAGTAGGAATTTACATCAAAGAGTAAGAAAAAATCTTACTCTGGTGTATTCATCATCCAAATAGAAAAGATGTCTAAATAATTCCAAAAAGACTCTTTTAACTCTTCTGGCATATCAAGTTTCGATAAAACAATCACATATGATTCTAACCAAATTTTTCTAGCATGTGGTGTAATAGCAAAAGGTGAATGTCTTGCTGCCATCATAGGTTTCCCTCTATTTTGATCAAAATGTCTAGGCCCTCCACAGATTTGAATAAAGAAATCAGCTGAATGCTTTTTCGCTAATTCAAAACCTTCATCACTTGGTGGAAATAATCCTCTAATATCACTTGCTTTTAATAAATCATAGTGATCAGAGATTAGTTTTCTCATTCCATCTTCTCCTAGGTGTTGTAAAACAGCTGGACTTGGAATCTGCACAGGAGGTCTTGTTCCTAATTGTGCTTCAGTAATATTATATAACATTTATAAGCCTTTAAATTTGTAAAAATATGTTTATTTATAAAAGCAAATAATACAATTGTAATCTAAAATATAATCTTAAAAAAAAATCCTAATTAAAAAAAAGTTTAATATGGTAAAATATAATATAAATTTATAGCAGGATGTAACTAGGATTGGAAACAAATAACATTGTAGAGTGTTATAGTTGTGGACTATTTTTGAGAAAAGCAGATGATAAAAGTACTCTTATCTCAAAATGCCCTCGATGTAACAGTAAAGTATTAAGTGAAAAAGAGCATAGTTTTGATTCGTTATTCTATGCAATATCATCGCTACTTTTATTTGCATTGTTAAATATCTATCCTTTAATTAGTCTTTCTATAAACAATACACAACTAAATGCAACATTAATTGGTACTGTTGGAATTCTTTTTGAGCAAAACTTCTTTTTTGTAGCTTTGATAGTATTTTTTACTATTATCCTTGCACCTATACTTAACTCTTTGATTATAATTCTCTCTTTTATTCAAATACATACTAATATTAGAATATTTACAGAGACTTTGTTACATGATAGTTTTCATTTTTTTAAGCACTGGGGTTTTGTAGAAGTATTTGTAATTAGTATTATCGTTACGTATATTAAACTAATAGGTATGGTTTCTTCAACAAAGTTTGATATAGGCTTTTATGTAATGTTAGGGTATATATTTTGTTTTTATATGTCTAATACAAAGTTTGAGGGTAAAAATGTATTTGGAGAATAAATGGTTTTAATCTCTTGCAAAAACTGTCATAAGGTTTATGAAAAAGAAAACTATGATACTTTTGTATGTACACGGTGTAATCATACAGTTAGAAAAAGAGTAAAGGACTCTTTGCAAGTTTCCCTTGCTCTTACTATTTGTGCAATTTTATTGTACATCCCAGCTATGCTTTATCCTATGATGGAAATTACAAAGCTTGGAGTTAAAATAGAAAGTACTATTATTGAAGGTGTAATTAGTTTTTTAGAGTACGAGAGTTATTTTATAGCTATTGTAGTATTTACAGCTAGTGTTATTATTCCTTTAATAAAACTAATTGGTTTATTAATGATCTTTACTTCATTAAAAATTAATATAAGAATGTCAAATAGAACTAAAAATATAGTATTTAAATTTGTAGAAGCTATAGGAAAATGGTCAATGATAGATATATATGTTGTAGCAATTTTAGCTTCTGTTGTACAACTTGATGAAATATTTAATATAAAAGGTGGTATCGCTGCTACTTCCTTTGCTCTTGTGGTAATATTAACAATGATAGCAGCACATAGATTTGATACAAGGATTATATGGGATGAGTGAAAATATAAAAGAAGATGTAGTTTATACACCTAAAACAGAAGAGAAAAAAGCAGTATCTTTTATTTGGGTTTTACCACTTATTATTTTATGTATTTTAGGTTGGATTGCATATGAGTCTTATATGAAAAAAGGCACAAATATTGTTGTTATATTTAAAAGTGCTGAAGGCTTAAAAGAGGGTGTAACTCCTTTAGAATACAAAGGTTTACAACTAGGAAAAGTTTCCAAAATTAGTATCAATGATGTAAATAGTGTAAAAGTAAATATTTTAGTAAAAAGTGAAGTTGCCAAGTATGTAGCAAATGAAGGATCACTTTTTTGGATTAAAAGACCAACTGTATCTTTAACTAAAATCTCTGGTTTAAGTACTTTAATTAGTGGATACAAAATTGAATTATCCCCACAGTTTAGAAGTGAAGAGCAAATGACTACTGCAAAAGAAAAGCTTCAATTTTATGGCCTTGATAGTAAGCCAGATGGTTTATCTACAGATGATGGATATTATGTATCTCTAATTGGTAATGATAAGGATAATGTAGAAATAGGAACACCTATTTTTTATAATAGATTCCAAATTGGTGAGATTGTTGCAAAAGAGTTTAAAAATGAAAAAGTTTATTTAAAGACATATATTTATGACAAGTTTAATTATCTTGTAAATAAAAGCTCAAAGTTTATAATGAATGATGCCTTAAAAGTAAACTATGGCCCAGCAGGTCTTCAAATAGAAGTTGGATCTTTATATTCTGCACTTGTTGGAGGAATTACTGTTGTAACTCAAGATAAAACACAAGATAAAATATCACCAGATGAAAATTATGTTTTATATGCTTCTAAAGATGATTTAAGAGCAAAAATTGATATTTCTATTAAGTTTTTAAATGCGGATGGAATTTCAAGTGAAACGCCAATTATTTATAAGGGAATAAAAATAGGGGAGTTAACAGATATTTTCTTAACACCTTATGATGTTTCTTCAAAAGCATATATCTATGATAAATACAGATATATGCTTACTAAAAACACTAAATTTTTTATTCAAAAACCAGAATTTAATTTAGATGGTGTAAAAAATCTTGGAAATGTAGTAAAAGGAAATTTTGTTAGTTTATCTTATAAAAAAGGTGAGTTTTCAGATACTTTTGAAGCACAAGGGATAAATAATATAAAAGAAAATAGTTCTAATCAAACCTTTACATTATATGCAGATAGTTTAGGCTCAATTACTAAAAAAACTAAAATCTATTATAAAAACATCCCTGTAGGAAAAGTAAAAAACTTTGCCCTTACAAAAGATCTAAAAAGAGTAAAAATAGATATATCTATATTTAAAAAATATAAGAATCTAGTTAATAATCATACTTTATTTTATGATATGAGTTCTAAACTAGTTGAGTTAAAAAATCTTAATCTAAATATCAATTATTCAGGTTTTAAGCCTCTATTAAATGGAGCAATTGCAATAAGTGATGTGAAAAGAAAAGATAAACTTAATAAAAGAAGTTTTAAATTATATAGCTCATTTAAAGATGTTGAAAAACTAAGACGTATTCATAATAGTGGTTCTACGATTACAGCTTATTTTACAAATGATTTTAAAATCAAAAAAGATATGGCAGTTGTTTATAAAAATCAAGAAATAGGTTTTGTAAAAGAGATTAAATTTGCAGACAAGAAATCAAAAGCAAAACTATTTATATATTCACAATATAAAAAGTATTTAAATAAAACAAGTAGATTTTATAAAAAAGGTGTTATGAATTTCAAAGCAAGTTTAAATGGGGTTATATTTGAAATGGATAATTTTACTTCTTTATTAGAAGGTTCAATCCACTTAGAAAAAAAATCTAATAAAATATATAAACAATATGAAATATTTTCATCAAAAAATCAGATGAAAAATTCTTCAAATAGCATTACAATCATATTTGATGATGTTGAAGGTTTACATGAGGAGTTTTCTTCTTTAATTTATAAGGGTGTTAAAGTAGGAAAAGTTACTAAAATCTCTTTAAATTCAAAACAACAAGTTGTAGTAAAAGCTCAGATTTTTAAAGATTATAAATCTTTTGCAAAAAAAGGAACAGTTTATTATCTTAAAAAACCTAGGATATCTTTAGAAGAAGTTGAAAATATTGGGTCTTCTGTAATGGCTGTAAATATTGGAATAATAAAAACAGAAGCAGTGAAACCTCAAAAGTATTTTGAAGGTTATAATTCAATGCCATCTGTTGATAAATCTCAATTTGGAACAATATTCAAGGTTGAATCTTTTCATGCTTCAAGTGTAAATAAAGGGGCTCCTGTTTATTATAAAAATGTAAAAATAGGGAAAATAAATAAAATTGATTTATCTCCTGATGCCTCAAGAGTTGTCCTCGATTGTTTGATTTATGATAAATATACTAAGTTTATTAGATCAAATTCTATCTTTTATGATATTAGTGGGTTTAATTTGAAGTTTTCACTTTTCTCTGGAACAAAAGTAGAGTCTAATACATTTACATCTATTTTAAAAGGTGGCCTAGTTGTTGTAACCCCAATGGAATACAATAGACCAGCAAGCCCTAAAGATAGATTTATCTTAGTGGAAGAGTTAAGAGAAGATTGGGAAAGTATAAGTCCTAGTATTAAAAAGTATTAGGAGTATATGTGTTAAATTATTTAATAATATCTTTAGTAGTTCTGTTTTGTGCATATGAATTATTACCAAGTTTTATTTTAAATTATGGTGAAAAATTTGCTTATAAACTTGCGAAAATTTATGAGGGCTTTGATAAAAAAATAAACCTTAGTAAGGTAAATGATTCAGAAGAGTTATCTTTCTTAGATAAATTATTAGGAAAGATTTTATCATCTCTTCCTATTTCTAAAAATAGAGATAAGAAAGTAAAATTTCAAAAAATATCACATTGGTTTTTTAGAACTATCTTTTTATCATTGGCTTTTATAGTTATTGTTTTTTGGGATATCTTTTGGCATATGCTTTTAAAGCATTTTTTTGCTTTTTTAAAATCATTAAAAATATATGACAAGTTTAGTATTTATATTAAAACAAAAGCAAATAAATATTTTGTTTTATTTATCTTTCTTGTTTTATTTGTAATTATGGAATATTTTGGAATTTATTCTGCTGTATTAATTGCTAGCGGAAATATAATACTAGCAATTTTATTTTATATAGCAAAGTTTGCAATGGTTTTTCCTGTAAAAGTTTTATACCAAGAAGGCCATGATAAATTGGTTGAAATACCTTGGTTTGAGCGAAGACAAAATTTACTTCTTGGAGCTTTAGAATGGTTTGAAACTACTTCAAGTTTTAAAAAAGCAAAAGAAATATTAGCTTCATTTAAAGAAAAAATTAAAAGCTTAAAAGAGAAAATAAAAGAGATATTTAGAAGGGTTAAAAATAGATTTAAAAAAGACAAACAGTATAGATTTATTTTTGAATTTAAAGCTTATAGAAGATTACTTCGAATAAGAAAAAAGGCTAAGTTAAAAGATGTTGAATAAGCCTGTAAGCTTATTTAACTCTTCATCAAAATTTGTTAAATACGGCTCAATACTTTCTTTTGTAGTCTTTCTTTTATCTTTAATGTATACTTTTTTAGATCCTCATATTAAAGAGGCTATTGATGGATTTATTTTAAGAATACTTATTTACAGTAAAACACAAATTCTTTTTATTTTTAAAGTAATAACAAAAGAATTTTTAGCCTTTTTCTGGGGTGTTGTTATTATGCAATTTTGGTATGGTTTTATTTTTGGAGGAATTAAAAAGTTTATTTTTATGAGTTTTTCTTCAAAATTATTACTTCTTGTTCTTTCTCTTGGAAAAAGATATTTAATTGATAATGTAATTATGGTTACAGTAAATAACAATTTTTTACACCATATAAAAAGACCAATCTCTAAGCTCTCACAACATTATTTAGAACTTATTAAAGATTTCTCTCCAAAGAAAAAAATTGCAATTTGGGCAGCAGCTATTGGAATTCCTATGGTAATACTTGCTCCAGTTTTATATTTTGTTGGCTTGTTAACATTTATTTTAGAGAAGCTTTTCTCAGCAAATATGTGGAAGGCTATGCTTATTTGGATTATGAAAATATTAACTGTATTTTTGACTTTTTTCTCGAATATTTGGGACTCTTGGTTTGCTCCAATTATTGAAATAGTTTTATTTACATGGATTTTAGGACTACTTGAAAAAATACCTTTTTTAGGGAAATTAATAAGGCCTATTTATGTGTATTTTAATAAAATCATTTTAAGAATACAACAGTTTTTAAATAAACATTTTCACAAGAATATTAAAAAAGGTTTTGGTAGTGCACTTTCAAAAATAAACTATCATGTTGATATTACAATACTTAAATCACAAAATGAAAAAATGCTTACAGCTTTAGATGTAAAAAGAAGATTGGCTTTAAAAAATTATGTTCGTAATAGTATGAAGACTAAAAAAGATTATACTTATGAGAAGAGGTTAAATAGCCTTTTAAAATCAAGAAATAATCATAAGATTAAAATCTTAAAATTAAAAGGGAAGAAAAATAAGTAGATAAACTACTTATTTAACTCTGCTAATAAACCTTTATATAATGAATAAGTCATTATTAAAAGGATTATTGTAAATGGTAATGCTGTTGTAATAGATCCAGCTTGAAGTGCATCAAGGGCTTGACTTCCTCCAACATAAAGTAAGGCAATAGCAACTAAACCTTCTAGAATTGCCCAGAAAGCTCTTTGTTTAACTGGTGCATCTACTTTTCCACCTGCTGTGATACTATCAATTACAAGAGAACCTGAATCCGATGAAGTAACAAAGAATACAATTACTAAGAAAATAGCAATACTTGAAGTAATTGTTGCAAATGGTAGGTTTTCTAACATTTGGAACATTGCTAATGATTTATCAGAAATACCACCAGCTAGTGCTCCAACTTCTCCAATAACTTGATCAAGTGCAGTTAAACCAAAAGTACTCATCCAAATAGAAGTTACAATAGTTGGAATTAGTAATACAGCAATAATGAACTCTCTTACTGTTCTACCTTTTGAAATTCTGGCAATAAACATTCCAACAAAAGGAGACCAAGCAATCCACCATGCCCAATAAAATACTGTCCATCCATGGAACCAGTCACTATCTTCTCTTCCAATAAAGTTACTTAATTCAAAGATATTTGAAGCATAGTTTCCTAAAGTTGTTCCAACACCTGTAATAATATTTAAAGTAGGTCCTACTACAATAATAAATAAAACTAAAAATAAAGCTACTAAAATATTAAATTTACTTAATATTTTTACTCCACCTTCTAGTCCTCTCATAACTGAAATTAAGGCAAAAACAGTAATCCCTGCAATAATCCAGATCTGAGTACTTACTCCATTATCAACATCGAATAAGAATTTAAGTCCTGAAGATACTTGTTGTGCTCCTAACCCTAAAGAAGTTGCAAGTCCAAAGATTGTAGCAAATACTGCAAGTAAATCAATAATATGACCAGGCCATCCCCATACTCTTTCTTTTAAGATTGGGTAAAAAGCTGATCTCATTGTAAGAGGTAGTTTCTTACTATAAGCAAAAAATGCTAATGATAATCCAACTACTGCATAAATTGCCCATGGATGTAATCCCCAGTGGTACATAGTTGCACCCATTGCTAAATCTTTTGCTTCTGGTGTTTTTGCAATTACATTTAAAGGTGTGTGCCACCATCCTGTATAGTATGCAACTGGTTCAGCAACAGACCAATACATAAGACCAATACCCATACCTGCTGCAAACAACATTGAAAACCATGCAAAGTTTGTAAACTCAGGTTTTGCTTCTTTCCCACCAATTTTTATTTTTCCTACTGGTAATACTACAAGTAGTAAACAGAATATTACAAAGAAGTTTCCTGATAACATAAACAGCCAATCAAAGTTGTTTATTGCCCACCATTTAGCTGAATCTAGCATTGTTTTTGCTTCAGTTGGTGCAATCAATGTTCCTATTACAAATACTAAAATTAGTATAGCACTAATTGCAAATACTGGATTATGTATATCTAGACCAAATTTTTGTAAATTATCTTGACCTATTTTATATTTTGTAGTTTCTTTCACTTCTTCCCTTATAGATGTATTTTTTTTCAAAAATATATTAAGTTTTAAGTATATAGGGTAGTGAAAAAATACTTAATAGTTGGTCTAAATGCATAAAAATATGTATATATATATGTACAAATATGAGTAATTATCTCTATTTTACAAGATATTAGATAGTTAATATAAGCTTAGTTTATATGCCTTTAAGTTATATTTTTACATAATGTAAGATAAATGGATACATCTAATATGTAAAAAAATATTTATTTGTATTGTAAAAAAATTACATAGTTACTGTAATGGGAGCACTAGTATTAATAAAAAGAAATTAACAGTAAAAAATGTTTTTAAGGTATTTGGTCGGGAACCCAAAAAAGCTTTAAAGATGTTGGATGCGGGAAAAAGTAAAGAAGAAATCTTTACTCAAACAGGGATGACAATAGGTGTTCAAGATGCAAGTTTTGAAATTTATGAGGGTGAAATTTTTGTAATTATGGGACTATCTGGTTCTGGAAAATCAACTTTAGTAAGACTTTTAAATAGACTAATTGAACCAACTTCAGGGCAAATATTCATTGATGATATTGATATTACTAACTTAAGTGATAAAGAGCTAATTGATATTAGAAGAAAAAAAATATCAATGGTATTTCAATCTTTTGCCTTAATGCCTCATATGAATATTATTGATAATGTATCTTTTGGCTTAGAACTTAGCGGAATAGATAAAACAAAACGATATGAAGCTGCGGTAAAGGCTTTAGAACAAGTAGGTCTAGAGCATCATAGCCAATCTTATCCTGATGAGTTAAGTGGTGGTATGCAACAGCGTGTTGGACTTGCTAGAGCTTTAGCAAATGATCCAGATATTATGCTTATGGATGAGGCTTTTTCTGCACTTGATCCACTTATTAGAACTGAAATGCAAGATGAGTTACTAATCTTACAAGAAAAAGAGAAACGTACTATTGTATTTATTTCTCATGATTTAGATGAAGCTATTAGAATTGGTGATAGAATCGCAATTATGCAAGGTGGAGAAGTAGTTCAAATAGGAACTCCTGAAGAAATTATTAATGAACCTGCAAATGATTATGTAAAATCATTCTTTAAAGGTGTTGATGTAACTTCAGTTTTAACAGCATCACATATTGCAAAAAAAATACACTCAACTATTATCAATAAAGAAGGTACTGGAATTAAAACTGCATTACAATATATAGCAGATTTTGATGAGGATTATGCTTATTTCTTAGAGAAAAATGGTAAGTTTATTGGAATATTAACCTTAGAAAAATTAAAAGAACAACAAAAACTTGGTGGAACTATTCATGATGCAATTTATTGTGATGAAGCTATTAATGAAAACTTAGCAATAGGTGAGTTTATTAGTACAATTGCTGAGTATACATTGCCAATTGCTGTAGTGGATGAAAAAGGTAAATATAAAGGAACAATCTCAAAAAGTAGATTGTTAAAAGTATTTGATGAAGGAGTAGACAATGGCTAGTGATCCATGGGGAAATGCTTCAACTGCCGAAGCTGATAAAGAATCTTCTGTTGATTGGTCACAACAAGCTCCTGTTGAAGAAGTAAAAGAGTTTAATATTTTAAATCCTTTTGAAGAGGTAATAATTCCTTTTGATTCTTGGACAAATACAGGAATTGACTGGTTAGTTTTAAATTTTAGAGAAGTTTTTATAGCAGCAAAAGCTCCTATTGATATTGTATTAAAATCAATTGAGGCCTTTTTATTATATTTAAATCCATATGTAATAATTGTATTTTTTGTTTTATTAGCTTTACAAGTTTCTAGTAAGAAATTAGCTCTTGGTACGTTGGTTTCGTTTTTTATAATTGGATTTATTGGGGCATGGGAAGAGTCTATGATAACATTGTCATTGGTTATAACTGCAGTGCTATTCTCTGTGTTAATTGGGCTTCCTTTAGGTATTTGGTCTGCTAAAAATGATACAGTTGATAAGATTTTACGACCAGTATTAGATGCAATGCAGACTACACCAGCATTTGTATATCTAATTCCAATTGTAATGTTATTTGGAATAGGAAATGTTCCAGGGGTTATTGTAACAATTATATTTGCACTTCCTCCTCTTATTAGACTTACAAATTTAGGTATTAGACAAGTGCCAGCTGATTTAATAGAAGCTTCTAGATCATTTGGAGCAAGTTCATCTCAAATGTTATGGAAGGTTCAAATTCCAGTAGCTATGCCTACAATTATGGCAGGAGTGAACCAAACATTGATGTTATCTCTATCAATGGTAGTAATTGCATCTATGATTGCTGTTGGTGGTTTGGGTCAAATGGTATTAAGTGGAATTGGAAGACTTGATATTGGTCTTGCTGCTGTTGGTGGTTTAGGAATTGTTCTTCTTGCTGTTATCTTAGATAGATTAACTCAAGAGATGGGTAAAAATGATAAAAACGATAAAAGAAAATGGTTTGAAAAAGGACCTATTGGCTTTATCACAAATTTAAGGAGAAAGAATGTTAAATAAAAAAAGTTTATTTAGTCTAGTTGCTTCATTAGCACTAGCTTCAAGTTTATTTGGTGCTAAAGTTACTGCTTTAAAAACAGCTATTGCTGAAGAAGGTTTTCAACTTTATATCGTTACAGATATTTTAAAGCAAATGGGACATGAAGTAGAAGTAACAAATGGTGTAGAATATACTGTTGCTTTCCAAACTATTGCAAATAATGCTAATAGTGAAGATGTTTATTTTATGGCAGCTCATTGGGATCCTTTACAAAATACTATGATTAAAGGTGCTGGTGGTGAAGAAAAACTTACTAAGTTTCCTGCTTTTGTAGAAAATTGTGCTCAAGGTTATTTAATAGATAAGAAAACTGCTGATAAATATAATATTAAATATATTAATGATTTAGATAAACCAGAAATTGCAAAACTATTTGATATTGATGGAAATGGTAAAGCTGACTTAACTGGTTGTAGTGGTGGATGGGGATGTGCAAAAGTTATTGAACATCAACTTGACGCTTATAAATTAAGAGATAATATTGACCATAACCAAGGTGCATATTCTGCACTTATTGCTAATACAATTGCTAGATATAAAACTGGTAAACCTATTTTATATTATACATGGACTCCTTATTGGGTAAGTGGAAAACTTGTTCCTGGAAAAGATGTAGTATTTTTACAAGTAACACATTCTTCAAACCCAAATACAAAGTCTACAAAACTTTCTAATGGTGCTGATTATGGATTTAATGCAAATACTCAAAAGATAGTTGCTAATGCAGGTATTAAAACTAAGAATAAAGATATTGCAAAACTATTTGAAATTATTAAACTTAGTGTAAATGATATTTCTGGTGAAAACATGCTTATGGCAAATGGACAAAATAAAGATAAAGATATTAAAGCTCATGCAAAAACATGGCTTAAAATAAATAAAACAAAAGTTGATGCTTGGATTAAAGAAGCAAAAGCCGCTAAATAATAAATATAATTAAAACGATAAGGATACAAATGTTAAATAAAAAGAATTTACTTGGGTTAGTTGCTACTTTTGCATTAGCTTCAAGTTTATTTGCTGCTAAAGTTACAGTATTAAAAACGGTAATTGCAGAAGAAGAGTTTCAAATGGGTGTTGTTGTAGAAATGCTGAAAAAGATGGGTCATGATGTTGAAATAACAAATGGTGTTGAATATGCTGTTGCTTATCAAACAATTGCAAATAACGCTAATTCTAAAGATGTATATATGATGGCGTCTCAATGGGATCCTTTAGCTAATAGTATGGTTGAAGGTGCTGGTGGAGCATCAAAGATTACAAAATATGCAAACTTTATTTCTAATTGTGCTCAAGGTTATTTAATAGATAAAAAAACAGCAGAAAAATATAATATTAAATATATTAATGATTTAAATAAACCAGAAATTGCTAAACTATTTGATACAGATGGTAATGGTAAAGCTGATTTAACTGGGTGTCCAGCAGGTTGGGGATGTTCAAAAGTTATTGATTACCAATTAGATGCTTATAAATTAAGAGATAATATTGATCATAATCAGGGTGCTTATTCTGCAATGATTGCTGATACTCTTGCTCAATATAAAATTGGGAAACCTATTTTATACTATACGTGGACTCCTTATTGGATAAGTGGAAAATTAGTACCTGGTAAAGATGTTATATTTTTACAAGTAACTCACTCTGCTAATCCTTTAACTGATTCAACTAAGTTATCAAATGGTATTGATTATGGGTTTAACGCAAATAATCAAAGAATTGCTTCTAACGTAAGTGTTAGAGAAAACCATAAAGATATTGCTAAATTATTTGATCTAGTTAAACTTAGTGTAAATGATGTAAGTGGTCAAAACTTACTTATGGTTGATGGTCAAAATAAACCAAAAGATATTCAAAGACATGTACAAACATGGCTTAAAATAAATAAAACAAAAGTGGATGCTTGGATTAAAGAAGCAAAAGCTGCTAAATAGATAGTTTATAAGTCAAGCATAAGGGTTTTACCCTTATGCTTTTTGACTAATTATATTTTTTACTCTTTCAAGTTTTGCTATTTCATTAAACTCTTCATCATTTTCAATTTCTGAACTATAATCTTCATTTAATTCTATTGCTTTTTCTAAGTCTTGAATTGCATTTTCTTCTTGATTTAAAACTGCAAATACTTTAGCTCTTTGATAGTATGCATTTGAGTAGTTATCATCAATTAATAAAGCTTGGTTTGTTAGATTTAAAGACCAGTTAGCTTCTCCTAAATCTAAAACAGCATCTGCTTTATAAGCTATTGCCTCTACATCTTCAGGACGTAACTCTAAGATTTCATCATAAGCTTCGATTTTACCTGAAGGAGTTGAATCCTGAGAAGCTCTAAGCCACAAGGAGTGAATAGAGTTCATCAATTCTATCTCTTGGGCATTTTCTTTTACTTGTTTTGCTCTATGTGCCAGGCTTTTTTCAAATTGTGCCATTCTTCCTTCATATTCATTAATAGTTTTAGATGTTTTTTCATCAATCATATGTTTAATTTTTTCATTTACATCTTTTATTGAAGTCCATCCAATTATTACTAAAATAGAACTGGCAGTTGCAATAATATAAAACATATTATTAATTGTAGAAGTTGCATAGTTAATTACATTGTTAGAAATCTCAACTTCTTTTTTTGCTAAAGACTCATGTATTTGAATTTTTAAATTTCTATTTTCATCTCTTAAAAGTTTTATTTCATTTAAAATATAGTTTTCTACAAAAGGGGTGTAAAGAGGTTTTTCTAATGTAGAGATTTTCTTATTTAACTCTTTCTCTTGTGTATTTGCAAACAGTGTTGAAAATGTTAAAAATAGTAATAATAAATACTTCATGATAAGCCTTTGGTTTTGATTTGTTAATAATATTAAAAAAATAAATAGAAGTAAAGAGTTTTTACTATTTTTAAAAAATTATAAAGTGCTCTTTATCCTTCTTAGTTCATTAAAAATTTACTTAATTTATGTTATACATTCATATTGATTACAATTCTTAAAAAATATAAAAGGAAACTAATTGGCTTTATTAGATAACAATAAAGATGTAATACCTTTAAGTAGTATTTCGGAGCTTCTAACTGCAAAAGTTAGAACACTTAAAATGTATGAAGAAAAAGGTTTGTTACCCCATAAAAAAGAAGTAAAAAAACTTTACTCAATTAATGATATTAAAATAATCTCATTTGTTCATTATTTAGCAAGTGTTAAAAAAATAAATGCAAATGGTATTAAGTATATTATTGAAATGTTACAAAGTAATATGGATGAAAAAAATAGAACAGATTTCCTAGATTTAGTTGAACAAAAACTAGAAAAAATATCTGGTCCAGAAGTAACAGATGTAGAGACTATGTAAATCACTTTTGATTTACATCCTCTTTTGCTTTTTTTATAATACTTTCAATCATATTACTAAAAACAAAATAGTGTAGTGGTACCATTGCATACCAATATAATCTTCCTAAAACACCTTTTGGTAAAAAATATGCAGACTGAATTAACTTATTATCTTCTATTTTAAACTCTAGCCATGCATGACCTGGAACTTTCATTTGAGCAAATAATAAAAGTCTTTCATTTTCTTTTATATCAACTACTTTCCAAAAGTCTAAACATTCACCAATTCGTAAGTCACATTGATCTCTTCTTCCTCTTTTTAGCCCAACACCACCAATTAGTTTATCAATTACACCTCTTATTTCCCATAAAAAATCATAATCAAACCAACCTTGCTCTCCTCCAATACTCATAAAGCTTTTGTAAATATCTTCTTTTGAAGTATTTGAAATATCAATCTCTTTTCTATCAACAAAAATAGCATCTGCTAATTCTTTACTATGATCTCTATCCCAAATTTTCCCTCCATTATCAGTCCATCTACTAATAACTTGATTTGATTCTATTTCAACTACTGCTTTTTTCACAGAATCTATAAAAGTTATAGGTTTTATATTTGGGAAATATTTCTTTGCATTATCATTTTGAATTACTACTTCTGATTTAAGACCTTCAATAAGTGCTTTCGCAACGGTAAAAGGTACGGGTGTAAAAATATTTAACCAATAAGAAGATAAAGCGATGGATAAAAATGGTAGGGGTATAAGTATTCTTTTTAATCCTAAGGCTTTCCCTGTTTGAATCATCATCTCTCGATATGGTAATTGCTCACTTCCAATATCAATCATCAAGTTTTCTTTTTCTTCTAAATATAGGGATTGTTCTAGGTATGAAAGTACATCTTCAACTGCAACGGGTTGAGCTTTTGTATATACCCATTTAGGAGTTGTCATAATAGGAAGTTTTTCAGTTAGGTTTCTAATAATTTCAAAGCTTGTACTTCCTGAGCCTATAATAACTCCTGCTCGAACCCATAAGGTTTGAACTTTTGAACTTGAACTAAGAACTTCACCTGTTTCAATTCTACTTAATAGATGTTTACTTGTATCTTCATTTTTAACACCTAATCCACCTAAGTAAATAACTCTTTTTACTCCGCACTCTTCACAAATATCTATAAAGTTTTGAGCAGAAATCTTATCAAGGTTTTTATAATCTTTTGAAGCAAGTGAATGGATTAGATAATACGCAGTATGTACATCTTTTAAAGCTAGTCTTAGTTTATCTTTATCAAAAGTATCCCCTTGGAAAACTTCTGTCTCCTTTAGAATATCTGATGATAAAGCTTTTTTATTTCGAACATATAAACGAAGTTCTATATTTTTATCGCTTAAAAGTTTTTGTTTTAAACGTCTTCCTATATATCCAGTTGAGCCAGTTAATAATACTTTCATAACATATCCTTTAACTAAGATAATCTATTTTAACATTATTAAATGTATTTTAGTACCCTAAATATGTAAATTAGAAAGTTATTATTACTTTTGTTCTATCTTTTGTTTCAAATTTAATATCTCCTTTTAACTCATCAACTATAACTGCTTCTATAAAAGATAATCCAAATGAATTGAATTTCATCTTTTCATAATCAAAGCCATTTCCATTATCAGTATATATTAAAGTGTATTTATTATCTTCTTTACTTAATAATATATTGATTTCACCCTTTATTTCTTTAAACGCATGTTTTAAAGAGTTTGTTATTAACTCATTTAATATTAGGCCACAAAAGATAGACTGTTGTACATTTATTGATGTTTTTATAAATAAGTTTATTTTTACATCATTAATATTTAAACTATTTATTAAAGATTGAAAATACTCTTTTGTTTCTATTTTTTCAAGGTTATTATTATCATATATTATTTCATGGGTTTTACTCATAGCTTGTATTATATTTTCTGCTTCATAGAGTTTTTTGTCTATGTCTTTATTTATATATTTTTCTAGTTTCATTCTATACATAAAGATAATAAATTGCATATTGTTTTTTGTTCTATGATGTAGTTCACTTATAAGTATTTTATTTGTTTGTAGAGAAGTTTCTAACTCTTTTGTTTTATTTAGTTTACTAGCTAAAGCTATCGAGAATAAAACAGCTTCTAAAAATACAAATAATTCATAAAAGTAAGGGAAGTAATCAATAGGATTTACAATACCATGTTGTTTAAGAATAATCGCTAATATTGCTAATATATTTGCAATCCATCCTACAAGTATATATTTTGCTTGTGAAATACCTTTTATAAAAGAGTAAATACATAAGTAAAATACGAAAAGTGAAGCAATACTAGTTGCAAAAGTTAGCTCTTCTATTAAGTATGGATCTTTTGAATTAAAAACTAAAAATAAAAAGTTTACAAATATTAATATATAGCTAATTCTTAGATGTATTTTATTTCTATTTACCTCTAAAAGTCTAATTATAAATAATAGTGCAAAAATTACAGCCAAGCCAATATAGTAAATATTAGTAAAGTTATCTATTTTAAAATATTCACCTAAAACTATACTGCTTAAATTTGAATAGGAAGCATAATTTAGAGTTACAAAAAATATAAACAGTACATAAAATAAATATGTATATTCTTTTGTAAAGATAAAGATAAAAATATTATAAATTATCAAAGCAATCATAGCCCCTAAAAATAGGGCAACAGTTAGTTGGAAAGAAGACTCTTTTATATATAAACTTCTTTCATTTTCTAAAAATATTTTTATATAATTAGCACTTGAAATTGAGTAGCTTTTTATATAAAACTCTTTTGTTTCACCTTTTTCTAAATGAATTTGAAAATTTGGATGAACAGTAATATTTTCTGTATATTGGTTAACTAAGAACCTGCCTTTTCCTTCTTCTTTATATTGTTTATTTTCTTTTGTATATAAATAAACAGTATCTAAAACAGTATTGTCTATATAAATATATTTTCTTAGTTTTTCTTTTGAGTCATTCTTTAATTTAAATCTAATCCAAATTGTACTTTTTGTATATCCTAGTTTTAAGTAGTCAGTTTTGGAATTTTGGAATTTTTTTTTAGTGATTTCTTTAATTGTAAGATTTGAATTATTATCTATGAAATATTGTGAATTTTCCAAAATAGATAGTTCAGTTGTTTCTTTATTTACAAGAATGGCTCCATGAGAATATGTAAAAAATAAAAGTATTGTGAGTAAAAATCTATAAATCATGTGAAATATTACAATATTTCACTTAAATAAGAGGATAAGTTATCCTCTTATTTTATGTAATTATCTTTTTTATCTAAAGTATCTAATTCTTGTCCAATTTCTTGGTATTTTTTGAAGTAATAATTTACAAATGAGTAAATAGTTTTATTTACTGGCATAAAATATTTACCATCTTTTACAGCATATTGATTTAAGAATTCACTTGCATCTTTTTTAGCTAAATAATGATTTGCTAAAGATGTGTAAGTTTGAACATACCATTTTTTTAAGGCTTCTGTTTTTTCTTTTGATAAATCAATACTTAGATTTTTTTCATCCCAAGCTAAAACCCCAGAATCAAATAATCCATCTAAATGAATAAGTCCTTCACAATAATATGGTTGTACTTCATCTACTTCCATCCATCCCATTAATCCTACGGCTCTTTTTACAGTATCTATTAAAAGATGTTCTTCTAACTCTTTTTCATCATCTTGCTCATCTAAAATATATGACACTAAACCACCTGTAGTTGCTTTAAACTCTTCTATATTTTTGAAGTTTCCAGTTTTGTTCATTACAGATTCTGTTTCATCATCACACCATAAGATATGACCAAATTCATGGCCTATTGTACTTACATCATAAACTTGATGCCATGCTCTTGTTTGATTAAATAAAAACTCTCTATCTTTTGTAAGTAATTCTTGACCGAAGATTTCTTGAGATAGTTTTAAAAATGGTTTAGCTCTTGATGTTTGTAAAATCTCATCTGAGAATGCAAAAATCTTTTTACCTTCTTCTTTTGATACTATCTCATCATTTGGTACAACTTGAGCTGAAAATAGTCCGTTAAATTCTGCTCCAAAAAATAGTGCAGGTCTTCCTATGTAAAGTTGCACTTTATCAAGAGATTTTAGGGAGAAGTCATAAACAGCTTTGTTTTCATCACTTTGTTCAACATTATCAAAAATCTTTGCAAAGGCTGATTTGATTTTATTTACTCTATGGTCATTTTGTGAGAATTCTGGATTTGTAAGTCTAATATCCCACTCTAAAGCAACTGCTTTTCTAAAGTGATCTTCATAATACTCTAATGGATGACCAATTTGAACTGGTGATTTTATTTTCATCCAAGCTCTATCTACATCTGCCCATTTTGATACAAGTTTATGTTCTTTATCTTCACCAAAAGCTTTGATTAGTGTTTGAATATATAAAATATAGTTCCATTTTTCACCATAAATATCGTCTTCTAGTTCGATTAGCTTTTCTTCAAACTCTTCAAGTTCATCAATAACCGCTGTTGTTTGTTCTTTGAAAGCTTTGATATATGCTTGTGATTTATACTCATCTTTATTTTTTACTAGTGCTGAATATGATCTATCTGCTATTAGTTCATTATGACCAATGTCATATAGGTGATTATTTTCTAAGTATTCATATACTTTTGTATCATCTCCATTAAACTTAGCTAATAGCTCTTTATTAATTCCATTGATTATATGTGCTGTCCATGAACTTTGCCATGCTGACATTTTAAGACCAACATTATATACACCTTCGAAAATTGCTTGATAAAATGGTGTTAAAAGTTTATTATGTTTGATGTAATCAATTGTATTTTTATGCTTTTCATGCCAAAAATCTCTTACAAAACAATATGCTTTTTCTTGAAGTTCTATAATTTCTTCTTCATTCTTATCATTTTTCTTTAATACTTGAACTAGTGAATCATCTCTTAAGTTTACTAATCTAGTAACAAGAGCTAATCTTAAATCATCAGACATTTGTAACTCTAAAGTCTGAGCAAAGTTATCTATGATTTCTAATTTATCTAGTTGTTTGTTTTCTAAGTGCGAGATTAGCTTATTTACATTTGTTTTTTGAGAGTTTAAAAAACCGTAAATTTCTGCTAAATCATCTAAAAATTTGTTTTTATCCAAAATATAATCCTTTTGATATATTAATGATAGTCTATCTTTTTTAATCTTTTTTTTAAATAAGTAGTATAAAATGTACGTATAAAATTCAAGGAGCCTATTTTGGTTATAGCACTTATAAAAGAGATTAAAAAACATGAATACAGAGTTGCCTTAACTCCAAATGATGTAAAAGAATATGTAAAAAATCACCATAGAGTATTAGTAGAATATGATGCGGGAATTGGCGCTGGTTTTTCAAATAAAGAGTATGAAAAAGCAGGCGCGGTTATTATCAAAGATAAGCTAGAACTTTTTGAAGAAGCTGAGATGATTATCAAAGTAAAAGAACCTTTAAAAGAAGAGTATGAACTTTTCCAAAAAGGTCAAATCCTTTATACATATTTACATCTTGCGGCAAATAAAGAACTAACTTTAGCTTTACTTGAGAAAGAAGTAACAAGTTTTGCCTATGAAACAATAAGTGATGAGGATGGAAATCTTCCTTGTTTAAGACCTATGAGTGAAATTGCAGGACGACTTAGTGTTCAAGAAGCTGCTAAATATTTAGAAAAACCATTTGGTGGTTCTGGGGTATTACTTGGTGGAGTTACTGGTACTAAAAGAGGAAATGTAGTTATTTTAGGTGGTGGAATAGTAGGAATGAATGCTTGTAAAATGGCAGTAGGTCTTGGAGCAAATGTAACAGTAATAGCAAGAAGTGCTAAAACTTTAGGATATTTTGATGATATTTTTAGCTCAAAAGTAACAACACTTTATTCAAATGAAGCAAATATAAAAGAAGCCATAAAAACAGCTGATGTAGTAATTGGAGCTGTTTTAATTCCCGGAGCATCAGCACCTGAACTTATAAAGTTTGAAGATTTAAAAACTATGAAAAAAGGGAGTGTTATTGTTGATGTGGCAATAGATCAAGGTGGTTGTTTTGAAACTAGCCGAGCAACATATCATGATAATCCAGTTTATGAAGTAGAAGGTATAAATCACTATTGTGTTGCAAATATGCCAGGAGCCGTAAGTCTTACATCAACTTTAGCACTTACTTCAAATACTTTAAAATATGGAATTGAAATAGCAAATAAAGGTGCTAAAAAAGCCATAAAAAATAGACATATTAAAAACGGTCTAAATACTTACAAAGGAAAACTAGTAAATGAAGCAGTTGCTACTAGTTTGGATTTAGCTTATAAAAAGATAGATTAAATTAATCTATCTTTTAAATAGTAAGATATTGATAATATTCCTAATATAATTAGTGGTAAAACTATTTTATCTATACTATCATTTACACTATAGTGTGAAAAAGAAGCAAATATAAAATCAAATGCAAAACCTGCATATGCCCACTCTTTTATTCTCGTAAATTTTTGTGGAAGTAAAAGTGCAAGACCTCCAAGTATTTTAAATACTCCTAATAAAGTGAAAAAATACAGTGGATACTTAAGTGTTTCCGTTACATGTATAACAGCTGGAGTATGTAATATATCTACAATTCCACCATAAAAACCTACTAATAATGCAACAAAAAGTGTAGTAGCATAATATATTATTTTTTTATTAAATATCTTCTCTATCATTATCTATCCTTTAAGTTATAAAATAAATTATATAGTTTTTTTGTTTAATGAGTGTTTATTTGTCTTTTTATGCTTATAAACTTTTTCACCAAAATTAGCACTTGATATATAAAAGTGCTAATTTTACTAAAAACTTTAGCTTCCTTTTATAAAGTTGTGATAAAATTTCAGTATAAAATTAAAAAATATCATAAGGAATTTTTATGGCTAAACATCAATTTCAAACGGAAGTAGGACAACTTCTACAATTAATGACTCACTCATTATATTCAAATAAAGAAATTTTTATAAGAGAATTAGTATCAAATGGAAGTGATGCTATTGATAAATTAAACTACTTAAAACTTACAGATGAAACAATCAA
>Ga0193952_1000067_pt1 | contig 44189 bp, 53 predicted proteins | sample BB_3_MG_FD_140368 | JGI IMG/M metagenome (GOLD analysis project Ga0193952, IMG submission 140368) | Microbial mat bacterial communities from the Broadkill River, Lewes, Delaware, United States - BB_3_MG | ecosystem: Environmental > Aquatic > Freshwater > River > Microbial mats | place: USA... | reverse complement strand
TCCTTCTTGAGTTCCTTCTTGAGTTCCTTCTTGAGTTCCTTCTTGAGTTCCTTCTTGAGTTCCTTCTTGAGTTCCTTCTTGAGTTCCTTCTTGAGTTCCTTCTTGAGTTCCTTCTTGAGTTCCCTTATTCAGATCGGAACCCACCGGTGCCTCAATTGCCCCCGCCATGACTAATTTGTTTAGGAATGCGTCTATGCCTTTTGCCTTGAATTCAGGGAAAGCCTCTTTCAATTCACCGAAAGAAAGTTTGGCTATCTCTTTATAGGTAGGTACGCTGACACGGTGTATACAATCTGCGTGCTGTCCCCTTATAGGGTCATTAGTAGTCCCTTGTACAGCTGCAAACCTGTGAGGGTCCGGAACTACTTCTTTTACCTTAGTCAAGTTCTCAGGCTCTTTTTCAGCCGGAAAAGACTTTAAGTCCTCGTCGAAAGGAGCGCCTTTTCGGATTCCCTCATTTTCTAGTGGTGTAGCCCCACCAGCCAATACTGCGAAAAAAGCTGCCATAGCTTTAGCTTGATGTCTATCATTCATATCGATAGACATGTCAAAATTGATTTGTCCCATTTGATTTTTGATTTTATAGGGTTAGTATTATTTTACCTCAGTGAAGAGGTCGTTAATTTCTAGGCCAGTATGATCAGATAAGTTATATATCTGAGTTGCATTCAGTTCTGACTCCCCTCTCATAACTCTCTCCAGAGCTACTTGTGGGTATTTGTTTGAAGGGAATAGGACGCGAGCTAGATCCAAACTATCCACTCCTGTTGCTTCAATCACTTCCTTTAAGTCTATTTTTTTCATCTCTCTTAAAAAATTTTATTAGTAAAAATACCCTGGTCTCAGATACGTTAGTCCATAAGTCGCTGCCAACATCTTGTCGCTCATCATAGAGAAGGCAAACAGTAATGTTTCCTCATCCATGTGGGGATTCTGATTAGAGAACCATTTGAACACCTGATATCTTAGTACCAATTCCATGCTGCTAAAGTATAGCTTTTATTTTAAATCACAAATATTTTTTAAAAATATTTTTAAAAAAGTATTCTATTATTTATTGTTCCCCTGTAAATATTTGAAGGTCAGAGATATAAGCACAGGATAACACAATAGGAACAATGATTCCCCTAAAACTAGAAAAACCCTGTATACGTGTATATGTTGTTATCGGTGCCCTAGTATTACCCTATATTATATATTTCTAAAGTTTATAGTATTTATTGTTCCTATTGTTCCTATGCCCCTCTAACCCTTTAAAATCAGGCAAAACAAAAGGAACAATACATAGTGTTATATTGTTCCTTATTGTGTTACTCTGCCTAATTTTATTCTTTCTTCTTTCGGAAGCCTTTGAATTTATCAATACCGTACAAAGTAAAATAAAACGCTAATATCATACTCACTGGAGTAAGTAATAACTCTTTAATCACGGTGAATATAAACTCCGAGTACTCTTCATTGACAGTCCATACCCCAACACCTAATACGATCAATGCCAGGAAGACAATACTGAACATGAAGGCTATTACTCTCCTAGATATCCCCCTGGTAATATTATTGTCGTTAAGCACGAACTTAGTTAGCATGTCGGCCTTCTTACTCTCGTAGTCTACCAACTCCTCTTTAGTTAGGATTGACTTATCTATGCCGGAGAAAACAGTATCTACCGCTTTCCCTACATCAATTTTCTTAAATAAACTCGTTAACCACCCCATAATTACATCGGTTTAGATCCCCAGAAAACAGTGTTTAAATCGGCAGGAGTCATTTTCGTCGTGTTCGCACTCGCTTTGGCCCTCAGGTATAGTTTATCCCCATAGTCGAGAGTCACCTCCTTCGAGATAGCCATCAACTCATATGCGTTAGGCGTGGAAAATGTGTGTAAACTTACTGCACGGGGCTCGGTCTCATTATTAACGAATAAACCGTAAGACAGATCCGTGTTCTTATCCACTTTAACATCTGAAGACCCTGTAAACAGGTTAACTTGTGTAGGTCCTAAGTAGGTAGGCACTCCTTCTATTATCGCAAAACCATCAGGGTCTTCGGATAGTTCGAAAGTCCCTTGGACATCATACCAATCGCCCGCAACAGACAGAGCTGTGAATACCCAGTTTTCCTCACCCTCGGGTTGGGTTAAATACAGCCCCGTATGTCTCAACAGGGCATCAACAAAAAAATTAGCAAGCATTGTCTCGAAACTCTCTTGAGTGTATGCTGCGTCGGCTTCGGTCTTAATATCACTAAGTTTCACGGCTTCAACTATAAGTCCTAATTTAGACTTAAGTGTAACGATTAGATTTGTATCTTCGTCCACCCCCCATTTGATTATCCCTTGGGTAGGGTTATGCTTAGACAGATTAGTCCCGTCTTCCACAAATAACTTACCCTCTTTAAAATAGATTTTCATATCGTTTTATTTATAAAGGTTTAACATCTCTAGGATAGCATCCACATGGTACCCTGCTATCTTATCTCTACCCTCATCCGTTAATAAGAACTTACAATCTGTCTCGTTATCCATGAAGAAGTTCTCAGTGAGTATAGCGGGGCAGCGTGTATGCTTAAGGATGTAGAAATTACATTCCTTGTCTATATCCCCGTCGCTTAAGGAATACCTCATCTTAACGTTAGGCATGGCATTATGGGCAGTCTGTAAGAAAATAGTAGCTAATCTGTCTGCGTAAGTATCTCCTACGCTTGTAAAGCACTCTATGCCTGAGCCACCTCCCGCGTTTGCGTGTATACTTATCAAGATTGCACTCTTGTGTTTGTTAGCTCTCTTACATCTAGTTTTAAGTGATATATCCTCCTCCTCAGGTACTAGGATTTTATGAGATATAGATTTAGCAGAGAGGGCGCGTGCCACCCTCTTAACTATATCTCTGTTGAACTCCCACTCTTTCAACTGACTTCCATCAGCCCATTTAGGGCTGCGTTTTCCCGAGGTATCTACCCCGTGGCCATTATCTAATAATATTATAGGTTTACTCATCTTGCTTAGTGTTTATGTCTATTCCTGTTTTATCTTTAATTTTATCAGCCATAAGTTTCTTGATGATGCGAAATACTCTATGGTCTGAAATACTCGCACAAGATTCTAATATACTCCACATTTCGAATCCTGTTATTAGCCAAGCTATGACCCTGTGCATCTCTACCATGCCCATCTCTTTATCCATCGCATACATCATATGCACTATCATGAGTGCGAAGAAAAACTTATATCCTGTCCGCCATAACTTCTTGGACTTAATACCGTCCCCCCTGCATCTAGCTGCTATGACCCCGACTATCAAGTCAATGACTATTGCTGCCATCATGACATTTATAACCCCAATTATGGGGGAGAAGTAACCGACGTATGCGACTAGTAAGCCGCATATCCAGTTATAAGTGTGTGATAAAAACCACTTTAGTTGATCCATTGTATTTTCATTTTAGAATAGGAATAACTTTTTATTTAGGTGCCTGCCTATCATATACATCCCGGTTGTGTTGGGGTGTACAGTGTCATAGAACGTCCCTAATTCATTTATCTGTGCTATCGTACCGAAGATAGGTACTAAGGACACGAAGGGTATATTCTGTTCTGCCGCATAATCGAATAGGGAAGAGGTGTACTCTCCTACAGGATATGCTCCAGTCCCTCCTGGTGTTTCCGACGGACATATGATTGCGAAATCTAACTTATTAGGATAGGCGGAGTTAACCCTGCTGAAGATCTCTTCCGTATTGGCTACCACAGAGGAAGGCGTAAATCCCAGAGTCCTATCATTCGTGAATAATAAACTGGAGAAAAAATCCAGATTTAAAGATTGTAATCCTTGGATCCAATTATTGGCATCTACCGAAACCGCTTGCGCGGAATTCAAGCCTCTACATCCTATCTTGTGCACTTTGACTCCCGTATCCCCATAGCTTAAATCTACCCCAAAAATTATACAGTCATTAGAGAGAGCAGTTATCTTGAGAGATGGAATAGCCCCTACAATGGTGACAGACTGCCAACCCGTGATGCCGTCTGCGGTAACTTCTGTCGCTGAGGCTCCCCCTACGCTGTACTCGAAATGGGCATCGTTGTAATACCATATTTTTGCAGAATCCACATCTTTGCCTTGGTCAAATGTTAAATCATACCAGCTAGAGACCTCCATCAAAGTGTGAGAGATCGTTATCCCTAGACAATCACTAGTATGGTTTTTATAGGTGAACCCCCCACTCTTGGTGAATGTTACCGCCTCATCGTCAGCGCAACCCATATCTGTCGCACTCGCTTGCCCAAAGTCAAACCACCCTAGACCGGCATAACCATAACGCTCTTGGAGTAACCTGACTAGATATTTTGCATAGGCTATCAATCCTACTGAATAAGTCCCCACTCCATGGGTCCAGCTGTCCCCAAAAAGGCCCACGTTAACAACGCCTATCCCCTGAGATTCGAGTTCTCCCAATCTGACTGAAAGGGCAGGTACCGCATCTAGGTTTAAATCAGAGGATCTGAGAGTATCATCTATCGCCCCCTCTACGTCGGTCATTCTGATATCTAAACTCTTTATATTAGCATTAATGCCCGCATACAGTGATATGTTCTTTATGTAAAAGATTATATTGGCATTTTTATATAACATCAATCGCATGTCACCATAAACCTCCCCGAAGGTGGTATTTATATTATACGCATTCCAGTCTGTTGTCAATTGGACATCTTGGGTCACCCCGTCCGTGTTCAGTAATAAGGTGTCAGCTATGTCAGATTTAGCCTCGAATGATAGTAAGCAATTTTGGGAACGTAAACTCTCGGGTAATTTGTCCAACATCCATATTGCGGGATTCACCCCCCCATCAGTATTCAGGGATACCTTGAAATATGTAGACTCCCCCGAGCCTAATTTTTGTATATAATTATTAGCGTTAGGGAATCGTATGTCAAAATCCCCCGCGGAGCTTCCATCTGTAGTAGTGTTATGGTCTAATCTACTATCTTCCTCTATATGATTATCTTTTAAAGCTAAGGATACCTTGTCTAGAGTTGAGGTTTTTACAATTTCAAAGATCTCACCGTGATAATCTGAATTTCCTAAACTATCACAATCCATGGCTATACCTACTGACTTATTAGTCGCGTCCAAAGATGTCCAGATTTTGTTCTTAAGGGATACAACCCCCTCGGGTGCCGAATCTAGGAAGTCCTTGTAATCTATATAAATAGCATCAAAATCACTGAGAGTGATGGAATTGAGTACATCGTAATCGTTGACCCCGTCAGTCAGATAACATCTTTTACCTGTCCCTCTATCCAATATGTATAACTCCGAAAATTCTAAATCACAACCCTTCATTTTTACATACCCGTTTTGCCCTGTAAATAATGCAAGATTCGCCCGCAAAGAGTTTATATTAATAGGGTCTACGTCCTGCAGTACTGCCATGAATTCAAATCCCGTATCATTATACGTTTCCGCCCAATATGTCAGTCTTATATATTTGGCATCAACTGGGATTTCTACATTTTTGAAGACTGATGCCTTCTCCCCTGGTTCATATACATTCGATAAAAAGGAATAGTCGTCTCCATAGAAACATGCAGCTACATCAGATTCATTCACAGGCACAGTTATGCTTATCACATTGGCCTCCTGTAAATCTATATATCCTGAGCTTATAAAAACAGAAGACCCTACGAACCCTCCAGTAGTGTTTATTGCCCCAGCGAGATGTAAATCACTCTTCGTGAATCTAGTATTTTTTAAAACGCTCAGATTCATGAACTCGGCGAGATCCCGGGATATGTTAGCGGAAACATCGAAACTAGCCGAGCCTATCCCCGAGAAAGACCACTCTCCGTCCCAAATCAGGAAGCCAGGTTGATCATGTACCGATAAGGCGTTGAAATTAGGGTATACCCCTTTTTTCACAGCAAGATAAAATACATTACCATCAGGGGTGCCTGGATTATCACTTGGGATGGCTACGCCTTTGAAAGTAGCATTCTCCCCTACATTGTCCACTATGGAGTTGAGGGTCTGTCTAAGAATCTCGCCTGTTATAGACTGTGTCCCATTTGTATTAATTACTGCATCTATAGCCGCTTTTAGGTCTGTCCACATAATTAGTTTTTATTAAAGTCGTTATTAAAGTCGTTATTAAAGTTGGGTATCTCGGAACCGGAGGCTCTCCCTAACTTCTTTATAACAGTATCACACTGAAATTCACATTCTACCTTCGCCAGATACCCTCCCTCTAACCATGTAGGTGTCATGAGGAAGGAATCCACGTTATAAGAATCCCCTTTATTGGTCACAGTCACATAATCAGACATTCTAACTAGACGCATCGCATCACAAAGATATTCAGGGGCGGTGAAATTAAATTTATATGTTTTTTCACTTATCTGTTTTTCTATGAACTTATACCCATCCCTGTCATCCACTTGCTCTGAAAATTCATAGTCTGGTCTCCCTAGTTGGGTCGGGAGATATACGCGAAATCTGAACCCGTCGGCATAGCACACTCTCCCTCCCTCAAATATCAGATCCTCCTCATCCCCGTATTCAAGGGTAAGGTAATTATCAGTATTTCGGACGATACAGAATACCTCGCTATAGAAGTATTGCACCCCGTCGTCAAGTTCTAGATAGTATTGACCTTCAGGGGTATTGATATTCATAGGTAATATATTGTTACATTGTATGATGTCATACCCTTCGGTTTCGAATCTATTTATGGTGAGAGCTGATCCTAATGCCTCTAGAATCCCGACTCTGTCCCCTGTACTCAGGTTGACCAATTTAACACCTATAATACTCTCTGGGCTAGTAGGCCTTATAATCTGGAAAGGTAAAACTCTCCGGTCGGGTACCGTAAGGGGGAAAATTTCCCCGAAGGCGTAGTCCTTCCTATGATTCTGCTTATTAATAGAATCGTAGAAGGGTAATACAGATAAATTGTTATTCGGTGTCATATCTCAATTGAATTTCGTTCATCCTTGAACTCAAATTTACATTTATTTTTTGAATTTCACCCTCTCCCAATTGGGTTTTCACCAACAGTAATGGGTTAGGGTCTTCTGGGCTAGGATATTTAACCTGCTGTTTTTTCTTCCGACTCACGCCCAACACAGATATGGGAGTATCTGCATTATTCATCAATACATTTCTGCAGGGTAGATCGTGTCGCCAAAAACTAGGGGCAAGGTACAGCCAACTGACTATCCCATTTTGCAAAGATAGACTCACATTGTCTACAGATATATCCTTGTATATTAAATTGTTATCTAAATCTGTTGTCATTAACGCGAACCCGTCAGGGTTCACGTCGGTCGGATTAAGCAGCATATAATCAATGTCCGAAGTAAAGTCTCCCACATTGACAGGATCCACTTTCCCATCGTGTACGTAGTTAGACCTCATCTCAATAGGATACCCTTCGAAGGCCTGAGTGCAATCGTCCATCCACTTGAATTCTATTCTCTCAGGGATGTCCTGCTTATCAAATTCGAATTTATCAGCTGCGAAACCCCAAGATTTTTTGTTCTTAATGTCCGATAAGCTAGTCAAATCCGCGCCTATAGAAGGTGAACCCGTATAACTGCCCCCATTTTTAAACCATGATATGTGTTCTATCTTGAATTTATCATTTTCGATGAACCAATATAACTGAAATGTGTCCCTCAGCATAGCCATAATACTTTGTAGAGTTATAGGTGCTTTCCCAGCAGGGCGATCATAGTCCCCATATAGTATATTACTCTTAGGAGTGATGCCTAACCGGAATATATCCCCTGAAATAGGATTAGGTGTAGGGACAGTGGCTATATCATCTAGGATGAGAGTCGATCCTGCGTATAAAAATTCACTATACAGTTCAGTGCCCTCGTGTGTTAAATTAGGGTCTATCTCTTTGACCAATACCTTAATCGCTTCGGACAAGGGTATGCCATCTCTGAGTGTATACTCCTTACGCCCTGCTATCTCATCTGAGGGGCTTATAGCCCCTGCTATGACCCACTTGGATACTCTCCCCCAAGTGCTCCTCGCAACAGGGAAGTGTTTACCTCCCTCTGTGTATTCTTCGAAATATTCACCATTCTCGGACTTACCGAATTCGGTTGGATTGGGTGACGTAGCTAATGACAACTGAACGTCTACACTGAACCTGTTAGATACTCGGTGATAATTCCTGTTATCTGCCACAAGGTCAGGACTAGGTATCTCGTAGGTTGGCCCCCCTGGTAGGGTTAACACGTCCGAAACCTCACGGGCGTATATTGCCCCTATCTCGATAGCCCCATCTGGGGATCCCGAGGACTCCCCTGAGACTGAATTAAAAGGGATAGAATATGACCCTGGTGTAAAATTGAAAGGTTGGTCTTCTGCACGGAATAACACCACCTCGTCAGAAATTCGTATTAATTCATAATCTAATTCATGAATGCCACCATTTATTACGTCATAAGCCCTTATCTCATATCCATTGGTGTTGTGGACGTAATATTGATAAACCCCTGCAGGCTTATCCGATATCTCATAATACTTCCCATTTGAGTCTGAGGGGGTCGTAGCCCCAGTCAAATCTATCTCGGTGAAAGTGCCCGCATTCCCGAAATGATAGGTGCCCGTTAATTCAGATAAGTCAGAGATTGGAGATGTTACTTCTTGCTCCCAAAAATTACCGCCTAAAAAACAACCCACTACATTCTCCCCTGGAGTGTATATCTGTATCAAGGGTCTTTTATCCAATTTAACCCCTTCTATAGAGGGTAATAATTTCACTAGGTTATACTCCTTGTCTATCCCTTTCATCAGGTTTGTGTATTCATCTAGAGTCTCCACCTTAACAGTTACGACTCTGCCATCCTCGTCCCACTTTCCGTCAGCCTTGGTAAATTTACCTTTCCAGTAGTCTACCCAAGTCTGACCATTATCGTTACTCTTCTGGATAGTTAATAGAAACAGAGTATCAAAAGCCTTACTTTTTAGGTATTCGAATTCGGACCCTATGAATTTTAATGTGCCCGATAGATTGGCACGGTAGAATCTTTGTTGGGATTGCATCTCATACTCCTTAGACAAATCGTCTTTATATAGAGGGTGAACGTCTGACACCTCGTCCTCTACATCTAGTTTAAATCTATACTTAATTGACATACACTGTTTTTAGGTTTTTATAAGTCTCCACCGTGTGCCCTTGAGCATCGGTGTATATTTTTCTCTCTCCTTGTCTCTTTATCTCTTTAACGTCACGCTCTAAGCCTATTAGGCTAGGTCCCTGCTGTACCACATTTACATTGGTAGGACTAGCCTGAGAATAAGCATTCCCATATTTCTTTTCAAAATCCCCTTTGTTCAGGGAAGCTATGACGCTAGGGAGTAATCTCTTGTACTTAGCTGTACTTCTTTTATTCAGTACAGCCCAAGCTTCTCCTCCTTCAGCTCTTCTCTCGGTACCATCTTTCTCACTACCGAATAATACGTCGTCACCTGAAGCGTGAGAACCTCCTTCAATGATACCCATCCCCCCATCTCCAAAAGTCTTTGCAGGCTTAGAAACTTGTGCTGCCTTCACCTTAGAAAATGCAAATGATCCCCACATTACTGCAAGAGCTGGAATCGCCCAAGGGAATCCCAGTTGTCCCCATATAAGAGCTGAGGAGGTTACCAGACTACTAGCTTGGTTAATTGAGTCCATCAATAGTTTAGCCTTGTTCGCTTTCTCCTGCTCTTTTAGCGCTGAGGCTTGGGTCTTTTTGGCTAAGGCTAAGTCCTTCTGTGCCTGAGAAACATTAGAGGCGTATCCTTCGCTTCTTGCCTGCATTTCTGCATCTAGTACCCTCCAAGCATTGTCGACTTCCTTGTCCGCAAGTTCTACTCCTCTGTTAGCTGCTTGTATTTTAGCATCTAGGAATGATGCCAGTTGCCCCATTGCAAATTCGGTAGACTTACCGATTGCATCTTTTTGTTCATCTGTCAGATTGAGCCCCGCCATGGAGTAAAGATCGTACTCTTTAGTTTCGGGGGCTGTTATAGCTGCCCCTATCGCTTTAATTTGGTTTTTAATAGTGTCTATCTGTAACTTGGATAAAATTAGGCCTCCTTTTTTATTAAGGTCTAAAACCGCCTTTAACCTGTCTTTCTCAGCCTGTAGCTTCAATTTTGTCTTTTCCGCCTCTGTAACTTTAAGCAGATCTATCTCAGATATGGCGTAGGCTTTCTGCTCCCCGATGGCCTTAAGTTTAGCTGCGTTGATCTTATCCTGTTTTGCAAGGTCTGCTAAGATCTCTTTCTCTGTCTCACTTTCTATTTTCTTGTTAAAGTCCTCTTCTTCTTTAGTCTCGCGGTCTCTGTACTTCTTATTTATCTTATATCTCTCATTGGCCACCCAATATTCTAGAGCGACCTTATCTAGCCCAAGTTTCGTGAATTCTTTTTTCTTCTGCTCGTAACTGTTAGCAAGAACAGCGAGCTCCTTGATCTCTCCGTCTTCCATAAGGGATAGACGTAACTTGATTCTATTGGCTTCATCCTTAGCCAATTTCTTTTTTTCTTTCTCTGTAAGTTCTGCTATGGATTTAGTTTTCTCCTGCTCTTTTTTTATGAGGGCAGTAATGCCTTCGTAGAACGTCCTAGCTCTATCGTATACAGGTCTAGTATCTTCGTCGATAAATCCTGCCGCAGACATATTTCTGATCTCTCGATTAAGGTCCCCCATCTCGGACTGAACCCTTGATGCAAACTCTGAGAGTTCAGCGGAAGACATCTTCTTAATTGCCTCGCCAACATTATCGATAGCGTCAGGTGTCTCCAGTATTCTAGCGAGCACTTTCTTACCTATTAGATCGTCGAATTTATTTTCCTTGATACTCTCGTTCAGGTTGTCTTGGCTTTCAGTAGCTGCGTCTGCACTGTCACTGAATAACCACAGAGCCGAAGCCGCTGCTGTTGCAAGAGAGATAAGTAGTCCTACTGGGTTAGCCTTGATAGCGGTGTTAAGGGCTATCATTGCCCCCGTTGATAAGTTAGTGGCTACTGTAGTCAGTCCTTGCACTCTTATGAGTCTCAACATCCCTACTATGTGCAACTTATAGGCTAAGTTAGTAGCTACCACTGCCAACTTATAGGCTACCCATGCGGCCGTCGCTAGGACTAAGAACTTAGATATGTTTTTAAGCATAACTGCATTTCGTGTCAATACCCCTAAAAATGCTGTAAGACTATCTACTACTGATCTTGTTACGGTACCGCCTTTTGTGAATTTAAGAATGAATCCATCCCATGCACTAGATAGTAACTTAGTTGCTCCGGCGACATTATCTCTCTGTATGTCGGCCATCTCTTTGGCCGAACCCGCAGCATTATCATAGGCATCTTTCAATTCTGCTATCTTATCGGTGTTATCAGCCAATACTAATAAGGCTGTCTGTGCCCTTCTCCCCACCTCGTCTTCGGCATCTGCTAGAGTTAGATTTTTCTCTGCTAAGGCTTGCAGTCTTTCCCCGAATGGTTTACCCGATTTATCCAATTGTGATATAATCATTCTTAGAGCAGTTCCCGCTCTAGAACCATGAATACCCGCGTCGGCAAGTGCTGACATCGCTGCTGTAGTTTGCTCCAGTGAAATATTAGCAGCTTTAGCGATTGGCGCTACATAACCCATCGCCTCAGAGAATCTGTTAAGGTTCAGAGCTGAAGAGGTGAAGGACTTAGCCATAACATCTACGACTATGCCTGTCTCACTCGCATCTTTTCCAAAACCTCGGATAGTCGCCCCTGCAGTTTCTGCCGCCAGTGCAACATCTTCACCAGTTGCTTCAGATAACAGAATAGAGGCCTCTGTAGCGTCGAGTATTTCTTGAGTTGAGAATCCCAACTTAGCATACTCCGTTTGCAACAGGCCTACCTCTTTAGCGGTCTTAGATGTACTCGCACCTAGTCTCTGTGCATCTTCTTCTAACTGCGTGAACTCGTCCCCAGTTGCACCTGATATGGCTTTAACCCCACTCATTACTTTCTCGAAGTCAAACATCGTAGACGATAGGCTAGACATCAGTCGTCGCGCTCCCATAAGTCCTAGATACGACCCCGCTAGAGTCTTAATTGACGCCCCTAAGTTAGCGGCTGCCCCATTGACCCCTCTTAGACTATTCTCGTACTTCTTATTAGTACCTGTTAAGCCCTGCACCCTCTTACGTTGTGTGCTTATCACGTGTGCTAATATAGTGGTGGCATCCCCAGCCTTACCCTGAGCCTTTGCGAAAATCTTAGCCTGAACGATAGCCTCTCGCATACTCATTGTATAGTTACCTACATTCAATGAAGTCTTACCAGTAGCCTCTTGCAGTCTTTTCATTTCTGCATAAATCTTGTTAGCCCCGCTAACCATTGCTCGTCCAGTCTTAGTAGCCCTTCTTTGCTCTTCCGACATCTTATTGATTCGGATTTTCATAAGGGAGTACTGGGCTGAGAGATTGTCGTAAGATCCTGCCTGAGACTTATTGAGCTTAGCCGTCAATTTATTTATATTATTCTGCTCTCGTTGTCTCTCCTTAAGATCAGCCAACTGTTGAGCATTCTCAGTCATGGACTTGCCTAGCTTCTTCCTAGCCGCTGTAAGTTTCTCGGCATCGGTAACAGCTCTTTTTATAACTTCCTGCCCTTCTTTCGTGGCACCGTTCGTTTTTTTAATTGCCTCCTCTGCGGCAGACGCATCAGTTTTCACCTTAGTGAGAGTCTTCTCATAAGTTTTACCGAGAGACTCAAGCTGCTTAATCGCATCGGTTATACTGTTGTCGGGTCTGACGAAGTCACTGTATTTAATTGGGTTATCTGCCATTTGCCTTAGATTTAGCTTTGTTTACTTTTTCTATATATTCTATTGAGTTGTAGAATTGCTGAGTCGACATGCTGTCAATATCCACCCCTAGCTCTTTACGTAGATAAATACAACTCTCTTCGAATTGTTTATCGTATAAGACCTCAATACTCTCTTTCCCTGCGAAAGTCTTAGGCTTGTTGTCCATCAATATCTCATTATCTATGGATTCTACCTTTTTACTGCTATCCTCCCCCGTTTTAGCCTCGTGTAACTGTAGCAGGACTCTCTTCTTTAATTTGTCGTAGTGCTCTTTTGTTGTAGAGTCTTGGAATTGATTAGGGAAATACTGGTTTAGCTCTAGGTCAATTTTTTTTTTAACCGAATCAATTAACTGATCCAGTAGTCTCTTAGGTGAATCGGACATCATCCTAGACACCCTCTTTATGTTTTCGTCCGATATGTCATGCATCACTCTGCTATCAATGGAATATATTAATATTGCGAATGATAGATGCTTGACATTCGTACCCTCTGCGATTAGGTATAAGGACTGTCTAAGGTTCTCCAGTTCAGTCCTTGCGGCTTTCGTGTCAAACTTTATATAACGTGCCACTTTATCGATATGTTCATTCACATCGTTTAAATCAGACCCTATACCTGAGTCTATCAGCATATACTTATTGAACTTATGGAACCTCTTCACTGGCAACTCTTCTATTGAGTCATAGTACTCAATCATGTGCTTACCTACTCGAATCTTTTTCATATTAATTTTCTGGTTATTACTGTTGCGATGAATGGGACTAGTATAACCCAAGCCCCTATACTTACAAATGTAGCCAAAAATAAAGTGACAATTAAGCCGGTCCAGAAGGAGAGGCAAAAGTCACAATTGAACATGTCTGAAAACAACTTATTCCCAAAGGTTTGTACAAATTCTCTAATACCTAATTTAGTTATTAGCAGAATGAAAAAAGCAGCTAGACAACTAACTGCTAATGTGAATACTATTACATTTATATACATGGCTCTACAAGTGTTAGCTCCCCTGTGAATCTAAAACCCACATAAGGCTGCATTAAAAATTGACTGTTTACTTCTCTGATCGAATACTCTCTGTATAAATTCTCAGCATTCTCGTATATCTCTGTCACACTCAGTCGCCCAGACGTAAGTCTTAGTTTCCTAGTCAAGACTCGAAGTATCTCGACTTTGACGGCTTCCTTGTCCCGATCTTCAGATTCCGAGAATATAGAGTCCAACTTTAACCAAAACACCAGAGAGTAATCCACCTTAACATCATTGAAGCTATTAGGGTTAAATTCTACAGTCTGGGGGTCCTCTATTATGAAGAAGGAAAAATTCTGGAATCTATTATCCGGTAACAGGCTCTCATATTTACCTTTCCCGACATGTGCCGCCGGGTATTGGTATTCTTTGCTCCCTTTCCTCTTCACAAGCCTTTGACTTTGCCCGAAGGCATGGTCTAGCCAAGATAATTCACTTATAAGTGAATCCTGCACCTGCGCTATAACCTTGTCAATGAAAACAGGATTCTCCGGTTTAGGCGCTGCGGGTATAGTGGTAGTGATTCTCATAACTCTCTGAATTTTTGTATTAACACTGGTTTAATGTAATTCTGCACTAGGTCGTTTAGGTTCTCATCTGTAAGCCCTAGGATCTTCTCCCCGTACTTATCTATTAAATCCCCATACTTCCAATCCGTCGCCCTTATCTCGAATCCGTCACTCTTGAAATCGATAAAGAAAGAATAATGAAAATCCCCCTCGTCCCTAAGGGTGACCCTACTCGTAGGTTGTCCTTTCTCCCTCTTCAGCTCTACGGTGATAGGGGAGTAAGGCATGTAACTCTCGATAGCAACCCCATCTCTGTCGATACCCCTGTCAAATAGTTGACTTTCTGAGTTCATCTCGACGACGATATCCTCGTTATCTTTTATGACCTGCTCAATAATCATGAACAGGTCTTTCTCGAATTTTTTTAGTTTCTTGATAAGATTCTTAAGCTTTTCCATTAGGTAGTTCTATACTTTACTCCCTTCTTACCACAAGGGAAACAGACACGACTCATGTTAGTTGTGTCTAACATTATAGACTTAAGGGCTTTGTCGAACTCAAACTTAATGCCACTCTTTTTATAACTCTGACTATCCCCATCAATCTCGTACAAGATGTCTTGCTTTGAGAAATTGGTACTCTGTCTGTCTATGTTGAATTGTGGATTATATGCAAATTCCCTCATCATATCCATCGCGACTTGAAGACCTACAATATTTTGGAAGGATCTCTTTTGCTGAAGAATGATATCCGTAACATCACATTCGATAGTTAACTGGAGATTAATCCCGTAGTTAGTTTCGTAGGTGTATACATTGTCTTGAATATCCCATAATACTACTGGGCCATTTTCTTTGGATACCTTGAAAGGGTGAACCTCCAAGTATCTACTCCAAACCCTGTAACTGTTAATTTCTGACGAGTTGCAAGAATTACACGGAGATTTTGACCAATCTCTATTTTTCTTGATAGCCTGCATCCCGTTCGCTTCTACTTCCGTCTGATCATAGACGAGATAATAACTCCCCCCTGAGTCTATGTCTGCACTCTCATAAGGTAGATATGCGCCCGTTAAATCAAACCACTCCATACCACCATCTCGTGTCCTCGTCGCTGTGATCTCTTTAATGGGATCAGGTCTGCTAGAATGCATTATATAAAGTTTGACAACTCCTGTGCCTTTGAATTGTAATCCTACCTTATTTATCTTCGTTGTAACTCCTTTGGAGCGATTAACATTTATCTCGAATCCTACTAGGTTCGATTGATTCTCTACTAGGTCAGAGATTCTCCCAGTACCGTCGAATATAGTTTTATTCTCCAGTATACTGTTTGCTGTCTTTTCGGACATCTTAGTATCCCAGAAAGTTCTTATAGCTTTGAGAATTGAAGCCTTAGTCTTTTCTTCTAGCCATGTGTCGAATTCCGCACTTGTGTTGAAGTTAGGGGACACGGCTCTCACATTCTCCAGGGTAACCATAGGATGTAAATCCTGATAGTATATACCACTCTCACTGTTAGTGAGTCCTGCGTCTATTTGGAACTGGTTGGCATCGTAGTGTTGCCTCCACCCTATCATCCCATACAGGCCTGTTTTAATATCATTTGCTCTATACATAGTTTCTGTCTGTTAGCTTTAAGTAATGTGTAGTATATAGGGGTTGCCCCGCCATATCTACCCCTATGCGGTATTTAATCTCAATCATATGGTTTTGTTTAAAGAAAAAGGGTGAAGGACAAACGCCTTCACCCTTTTAGAATCAAAAATCAAAAATCAGAAAAAACCTATGTTATGGTGTGACTTCTAACGTGTTGACTGGGTCAGCTGCAGTATTCACAATGTTCACGGCTAGGGCGTCAGATACGGCCTTAGATGCAATTGTAAACTTCATGATTGGATTAGCTTTAGTCGCTATATCCGAGTTATAAGCAGTAAGGAACGCAACATCAACAGCGAATCCATAATGCTTCTTCAGAACTCGGTCTAAGTGAGCCGAAGCTGCACCAGCGATAGTTGTTTGGGAACTAACAGACTCATACTCATAAGTTCCTATAGGGAAGTTAATCATAGGAAGTGTTTCGATTCCCCACTCGTGACCGTCTTTAGTCTTAGTGCCTCTCAAGGCCTCTACCTCGAATCTAGGTAATACTGCAACAGATCCTCCCTCTACCGCGTACATGTTTGCGAACTCATCTACCCCGTTAGCCAATCTTGGAGTAAAGTGTAGAGTTTTGTCCGAGTACTGCATGGTTTTGTTCTCGGCATTGTATAAGCCGCTTTCTGCCATCTTACGGATAGTAGACTCAACTCCTCCGTTACCTACGATATGAAGGTCCCCGAAGTAATCGTTTGCCCCCATCATAACATTAGTGTCGCCTATTGAACTCTCCCTCTGCGAGAAAGGTACTATTACAACATTACCTGTCTCAGTGTAAGTAAGTAAGTCCCCGAATACCTGAGTCTTAGCCGTAGATAAGGCAGTCAATGCCGCAGTATCTAGTGTAGCTGCAAACTTGTTAAGGTATTGCATGAACTTAGCCTCGAAGTCGGCCTGTTCGCCAATCTCATTATTGTGAAATAATGCCGGCACTTGAGTGAATCCCCACGCATAAGTAGTGAATGTGATATCCACCATCTGCGAAGTGTTCTCACTGTCTGCGATAGTAACTGTTCGGGTGTTACCTATCGAGATAGCCCCGTCGAAGTCAATTACCGGCGTCTGAAGTGTCGAACCAATAGACTTGGCCGCCTTCTCTTTTAACTCAGGTGTCAAGATTCCCGCAGGATTATCTGACTGAGTCTTGAATAAATCCAGTGCCCCGTAACGCGAAGGTCTAATCTCGTTTTTATCGAGATTACTTTTAGCACGGATGTTTTGAATCCTAGTGTTTACTAAACTCATAGTGTTTAAGTTTTTAAATTATACGATATGTGTGTCCGTGTTACCCTTGCACGTTCGTTTTTCACTTACTAAAGTAATGCTTTCCCTTGACTGAGCAAAGGAAAGCATCTATAATATTCTTTATTGAATAGGTAGTTTGGCTACCCCATTATCATTTCGGAGTTTGGTCTGCTCTGCGGCAAACTCTTCTGAGCCTCGGGTAATACCCTTCTGCATAAGATACTTACTGATTATCTCGTCAGCTTCCACCTGAGTTGTAGCTTGGGATACCTCTATAAGGTCGACCTTTGCAGGAGATCCGTCAGGATTAGCAGAGCCTCCCCCTTTCGATACTTTACCCGCATCAAGTACCTCTCCCAGTGCTTCTTTGATAAGTTCCTCAGCCGTGTAAGGGTTGAGTCCGTTAGCCTTGTTGTTAAGAAGGTTACCGTCCTTATCTCTGAATACCATTCGATTGACCCCCTGTACTTCTTGCCACTCAGGAGTGTATTGTCCTAGGATTGTGTCCTGAGCGTTCTTGATAAGAATCTTCTGAATATTGTCTCCATACTCAGCCTTAAACTTAAGGCCTCCTAAGACCTTACTGAATTCAGAATTAACTTTATAAGAGGTCATCTCTGTTGCGAATCCTTTTTCCTTTTCAGCCCAAGCCGCTTTGTCAGTGTTATACTGCTTATCTAGGTCATTCAGTCTTTGGTTAGCATCTTTGAGTTGTTGAGCCGTTACCTCATTACCTTTACCCGCTTCGATTTTACTGTTAAGATCAGCGATGTCTTGTAAAGCCTTATCGTAATTAGCTTGAACCTCTTTAGAGCTCTCGGCTTTTGTTTTGAAGTCCCCTAGGACTCTCTTCGTGTAGTCATAGGCTTTTTCGCCTTGCTTCTTTTCGATTCCCGCCACTGCGAATACATCTTGTTCGTACTTGCCGTGAACTTCTCCAATCTTAGTCCCTATAACAGTGTTTTCATCGTTAGATGAAAGAGTTGCGATAGTTGATAACTGATCTTCCGATAATCCTGCTAATGATTCATTAGCCTTTAAAACTTCTGGTGTTAATGCCATAATTTTACCCTTTAATTATGATTAAATATTTTGTTAACGCTTTACTTTTTGTAAGCTTTTGGATTCCAAATGATCTTATAAATTAGACCTCTGGTATGCACGTTCTTAGAAACCATATTCCACTCTGCATCGGTGAACTTATCTAAGTGTGACTTAGGTAGTGGCTTCCCAGTATTTTCGTCAAATACAGTTTTTTCACTCAATGGATAAGGCTCTGTCTTAGCTTTACCTGTAGAGGTGTCAAATCCTGCTTTTCCTAAAAGTACGTGGAATAGGTGCCTCTCGCCACGTCGAGGTAAGTAGTCATTATCTTTCCCGCCTTGAGCGTCAGCTATTGCCTTTTTCTCCGCGTCGATGGCGTCCTGCTTAGCTTTCTTTTCAGCATCAGCCTTTTCTTGCTTAGCTTTCTTTTCAGCATCAGCCTTTTCTTGCTTAGCTTTCTTTTCAGCATTAGGGTCTTCTCCTAGTAACTCCGACTCAATCTGGTTAGTAAGCTTGGTGATCATACCTTTCTCTTGAGGAGTTCTGTCTTCCTCCTTAATCAGTAACAGTTCGTCCAACTGCTCTTGTTTGCTCTTTTGCATACTCTTTAAATTTTTCGATTATTATTTTGATTTTCTTGTCGAGATCCAAGAGGATACCGAATTCATTGATATTGATATTCTCTCGCTCAAATCTCTCTACAAATGTATTGAAATTTATTTTAATCCTCAACAATTCCTCATCTGCTAGCCCCTCAGACTTAAGTTGTATCAACTCGTCCAGAGTGTAATGCCTGTAAGGTTCTAACTGTTTAAGTAACAACATTCGTCGTAACTGAGTAGGGTTATTGCGATGCTCAGTGCTAAGTATCTGTGTACTGATTGAGCCCAACTGTGACTCTGCCGCACCGTTCTCTTTAGCTTGCTTGTATTGCTTATACAGGTCTTCTACAGAATAGATATAAAACTCTGTACCGTAGGATATAGAGCTGCCTTTAAAGAAGTCCCCATATCTGAGTCTACACACAGTATCGTCTACGAACTTCTGGGCGGCTTCTAGATTACCCTTAAGATTATTAAGGATTGATACTCTACTCTCGAAGTTAGCAGTGACTTGCATCTCATTGATACTTTGCTTCTGCTGCACATTCTCGCCTAGTCCGACTGTAGCCTGTATAATGCTATTCTTAAGCCTCTCCTTCTCTTCCACATTGTAGTCAAGTGAACTTTTATCAACCGTAGTTATAGTGATAGGATTACGTAGGTCTGGATCATCTTTACTGTCAGGCGCAGGGACGTCGATAAAGGATCCTGCACCGGATAGTCTTTTCTCAGCACACACAGGACAAGGCTGTATAACCCCATCCCCCTGTATCTTATAGTTATCATCTTTATCTCGTAGATACCCGCCACTACAATAGTCTCCTGTCTCGTTATTCTCAAAGTCACAATTTGCTTCATACCCTGAATATATAGGGTAAGGGGCGTATAGGTCTAGGTGTCTCTTAGATATAGAGAAGAATAACAGCCAATCTAAGTTGGCTAATTGGTTAGATACTGGTGATTTCTTAAGGCCCCTATTCTTGCTATCAACATCGTCCGTCCAGAAGAACCTAGCAGGACAATACCCTAAGCCGTGAGCCTCATCCACAAGAGTGTCAGTTATAGCTCCTTTAGAATCCAATTGATACACCCTATATCTCTCGTCGTCATATACTGCGATAGTGTCATTCTCTTGTCTGAATATTATGTACTCAAGTTTATCCCCCTTATAACCGAAGTCCAGAACATTGTTTATCTTCAAGAAGTAGAAGTATGGTTCAGGGGTAGATCCTGTTTGATCTTGTGGTAAGTCCACTATAAGTACTGAGTTTATTGCAGTCTTTACAGCCTCCCACCCTTTGATTCGCCATACATGTGGCTCCTTAAGAACTTCCTCTCGGTACTCCTCCCAATCTTCCTTGTAAAGCGAATCCGTGAACTGGTAGTCCATAGCAGGGTTACGCCCATCAAAGACCCTCTCAAGTTCCCCAAATATTGTTTCAGTTAAATCTACGGTTGGTATTGGAAACTTGAACAAGCTTACAAATATATTGTACTTGTCCTTAGGGATTAGAGTTTTAACCCAATCAAGGAATACTGTGGCAGGGTGAGATACTTCCCCTGGGGACAAAGCACAGTCAACATGAAAGCGTATTCGGCTCTCATGTTGTATGGCTTTTGCAATGATATTCTTATTCTTGGGAGCTTTTACCCGCTCTCGTGCTTGTTCGTTTGATAAGGCCATGTTTCTCGTCTAAGGTGTATTTAGAGTCTTCTGGTAGTTTCCAACCTCCGTTGAGCGGCATCCTCAGGATGCGCTCAGCGTGGCTAACTTCAAAATCTTGTGTCTTCTCTCCGACTTGCAGAGTTACTTTATTTACTCTCGCCATGTCTGTAAGATTAAGGGGTTACTAACTCAGTTAGAGCATCAAAGTCTGAAGGAGTTATCATGTGTAAATCATCAGACCAGTTAGGGTAAAGATTGAACTTAATAGCGTTCATGTCAATCCCTTCGAATCCGCCGAGCTTTTTATCCCCTATGAATAGACTCGTAATAGGTACACCTCTGAACTCTGTAGGAGTCGTGTGATCGTCTACTAACCCCGCGATTCTCCCGAACTCATCAATGAAATACACGGCAAGGACCTCTCCTTGTAACTTCTTGAGTTCTTTGATCGTTGATTGCGGTACTCTCAACAGATTACCTGTGAAAGGTGTGTGGTCTCTACCTATAACAATAGGAATACCGCTAAGTGTCTCGTTACCACCTCCATACTCTTTACTCTCCCCTGGCTCATTCTCAGGTGACTGGATGTACGGAGATTGAACTACTTTAGTTCCGTCTGATGCAGCTAACAGTGGTGTCCATGACGCCAATAGCGAAGGATCTGCCGTTGCAATAACAAACTTATTCTTTGTGCCTGCCGCAGAGTTAACTCTTTGGAAAACAACTTTTTGGATTTGTCCCAAAGATTCAGGGCAATCGCTGATAGGTACATCGGCTATTGCTTCACCTCTAGGGCAGTTTACTAGTAAACCCATAGTTTCTATTATTTTAAATTAAACTTTATTGCATTACAAATATATGTAATAATATCTTAATTCACTCGTCGGACGCCTTTCTTCTTAGGTCTCGTGTCTCCTATCATCATGGTAAGCATATCCACACACTCATCGTGAGGAGCATTCGGGAATGTACAAACTTCTTCTAGGAATGCCTTGTTCCAAGTACCTCTCACCAATTTGACTCGCAGAGCCTCACATGTGGGAGATACGTTCTTCGCCCTAGACACTTTGTCCTTCCCCGGAGGTTTGCCTTCTTTGATATTCAGAGAAGTTGCTCTCTTGAGAGATTGCACCAGTGACTTGCCTGAGGCCTTAGGTTCTACCTCTATCAGAGATTTATGCGAGTACCCATTCAATCTGACGAAACTCTCCATGGCCTTACACAGATCGGGAAACTCTAGTCTCTCAGTCTCAGCACATCTTATGATGAAGTCATTACGATACTTGGCGTATGACATGAATCCGGAAGGGTCATTCTTCTCTTTCTCTGTATAGGCTGTATCCGACACAAAGTTCCACTTAAGGCTAGAAAACTCCTGTCTCCACTCGATTGTCTCGAACCAGTCTTTCTTGAATATTCCTCCTTCGGATGGTACGGGGTTCTGCCTGAATTGTCCTGCGTACCCATAACTACCTAGATCCACTTTAGCCTCATCGAGTACATCTTTGCCTAACCTGACTGGGTCTAAATATCCGTCGACATATTTCTCTTTAAGCTCTACTGGTAGAACTCCATCCGAGACCTCAGCCGGTAGACATATGTGTTTCACCTTCTTACCCTTCTTGGCTAACATCATTCCCGTTGGATCCTCAGCGTGGAGTCTCTGCATTATCAGGATTATAGGAGTTATAGCCTTGTCTATCTTACGGGTTGACAAGGTAGAACCTATGAAGGTATTAGCCGTGATTCTCTCAGTATCGCTGAGAGCTTGCTGAGGGTTACTAGGATCATCGACAATTATCTGGTGGCCGTGCATTCCTGTTACGGTTCCCCCTGTCGAAGTGGTATACCTCTGACCCCCTTGTACGTTCATGAAATCAGACTTAGCTTGTTGGTCTACCTTCAGTTTAACCTCAGGGAAGAGTCTCCTATACTTATCCGACGTGACAATATCCCTAGTCTTGACTGAGTGAGATAGTGACAGAGGGTGTGAGTATGAAGATGATATAATCCTCTGTGAAGGATCTACCGTCCATACCCATGCATTGTACATCTGCGTCGCAATCGTTGACTTGGTAGAGCCTGGCGGTATATTGATTATCAAATCATACAGCTTAGGCTTACGAGCCATTACATTCTCGTTAAGTAGCTGCAGCTCGTCACATAAATACTCGATGTGCCAGTTCCACACAGGTGTCTCGGGTATTATAGTACCCCAGAACTCTTGCACGAACCTGTAGAAAGATCGCCTACATAACTCCGCTAATGCCTCATCCGCATCTAGGTCGATTCTATTTAAGTCCATTCTTCTGTGCTGATTTAACAATCTCCTCTAGTGCCTCAGGGCTTAGCTCAGAATAATCGATCTTTGCCTTAGTGTCTAACGAGCCTGTTACGTTCACTTTGTCAGGGGCGCTATAACCCATAACCTTGATCAGTTGAGCCATGGCGTTCTCTTTACTCACCAGTTTCAGCTTGATACCAAACTTAGTAGGCTCGACGGATTCTATCAACTTAGTGGCTTCCTTGGGTAACTCCGATAGGGTCATGCCGTCCTTCAGGAAGACTCGCCCCATTAGATCCACCTCTAGTATGTCAGAGATATCAGAGAAGGCAATGCCTTTTAGTTCCTGGACCACCTTAAGTCGGGTGATACCTGCCTCTTTCTCTACATTGTTCTTGATTAGCTTGATGTAGTCAGTTATCTTGTGTTTTTTCATATTCTGGTAGGCCATCTCTGAGGCAGCCTTTTTACTGTACCCTGCAGCAATAGCCGCACGAGTACCGTTCCAGTCGATTATATATTCATGACAGAAAGCGAGTTGCCTCTCTGAGAGCTCCGCCTTTGCCTCCTCTATTTGTCTTTGTTTCTGTCTGTCCATGTTGTAAAGATAGGGCAGGTATTTGGATTATCCTAGTACCTGCGCGGTTAGTATTATAGTAACATCTTAGCCAATGAGTGATCGAGGAAGAACAAGGAGAGCCCCCTAGGATTGTTTCGAACGTAGTCTATTTGGTCCACTATCTCGAATGGGAGAGTCGCATAGTCCAGTCCCCCTCTTAGGTGAATGCCTCCCTTCATGTCGATGTACATGAAGTCAGCCATTTCAGTGAAGATTATAGAACCCTTGGCATCGTAGTGCAATTCAGTTTCTCTCTCCCCGTGTCGGTATGGTATCTTACCTCTACGTATAGCAATGTACTCCTGAAGGTCGTCACTCTGCAATATCCTACTGGCTATCCCTCGGGCATGTTTGACGGAATAGCCAAGTCTTCTACCTGCCTCCGAGGCATTCCAACACGCAAGATATTCCTCGCAAAATTCTAGATGTCTGAGAGTGATCTTCTCTGTCAATTTCTTTAGTCTTGATTTCTGTACCTTTTCCATGTACCAAAGATAGCAAAAATTACGAATGTATAGGGTGTATACATAGTCGTCGGTGTAGTGCGAAAACAATAAACACAATGCTTTTGCTATTGTTCCCCTTATTGTGTTTTATTGTGTCGCCCGTCGGTATTGGGCTAGAGGGGCATTTTAGGGGGTCAGGAACAATAAACACAATGATTTGGTAAACTTCTGTAATAACGTATATCACTATATGTGTTATATATACTATGTATACATTATATACTACGTGTGCGTTATGTACATTATATACGTATATCCTATTACTATATATTATATATTTTAAAAGTTTAGTATAGTTATTGTTTTATTGTGTTTGACGTGGGGGCAAGCCCTGTATATATGGGGCGTACAGAGGGAACAATGTATTGTGTTTTATTGTGTTTTCATTGTGTTATTTTAGCAAACAGAAGAGCCCTACCGGTAAAATTGATAGGGCTCTCGCAGAATCTAGCTCCGCGCGCGGCGGATTTTTGGTCGTTCTGGTGGCGGATTTTCGCGCAAAACGCGTATACAATATATACGCGGTATACATTTGTAGTTTTGAGGGTTTTTACACCTCTATTTCTAGTCCGGTGGCAATCATATAGATTTCGCGGGTTAAAAATACGTCGTAAAAAGCATCGTGCAATTTTGTTTCGTCTACTTTTATGCCCAATTCCTTGGCTACTCTCTTGAGTTTGAAGGACGGCATCTGTGATCTTCTGTTAATCAAATATTCTGAGGCCAATACCATAACGTCCAATGAATCAGACCAGAACCAACTCGTGTAGAATCTATCCCCGCATTGCTCGAACCAAGCTCTCAGAAACACGTCGCCAAAGGCTCTATTATTGAACCCTACTTGGAACATCTTCTGAGTCTTATCGTACCTGTCAACGTACTTATCTAGGATGTTTATCAGTTCTCTATGTGCCTCTTTCATAGGCTGATAGCCTTTAAGTTGCTCCTCTGTCACCTTACAAGTCTTCAAGGCTATTGGGTCATACTCGCACTTAGGATGAGGCTGTGACTTAATATTGAACTCTTCTACTATCGCCCCGTCTATCTCGATATACCCTGCTATCTGGTGAATGCTATGCCTACGCACATTCACCCCCGTGGTCTCGATGTCGTAGAACATCTTTATAATCTTATTCATCCTTCAGTCTCCTTATATTGTAAGGGTTACAGTTACTAGGTTCTAGTTGTTGTCGCACATGTTCTGCGCTGCGAGCGAATATTTCGTAAGATTTAGAAACATATCTAACCTCGTGGTTCACCCTATCTAGGTAGCCGCATGTGTATTCCCACCACCCCCATCTACCACACTCAGGCTGTTGTCTACTTATCGTGTATCCCATCCTTCACCCTCTCATAATGTCCGTGCTCACAGTCTCCCAGTTCCTCGTCCAACTCCTGCAGGAGTACACCCTCTTGGGACATAACTTTCAAACAGTCCTTGTTCTTACGATAGAAACAACATTTTGTACAGAACCCCGCCTTATTGGAGTCCTGTACTAATTTGAATTTGTCTTTTATATTACTCTCCATCATGTACCTCCTCTTCCCATTCTGTACGTATATGCCCACATTGCAAGTTAGGGCAAACGAAACCCCCACACATGCCAGGGGCTAATTTATCGCCACACTCAGGGCATATCTCTTTCTTCGATTCGTATGGGCTCTTCTTATAGTAATCCTTCACAAGAGTAGGTTTACCCATCAAGTCTACAGGTTTGGTGCTACTGAGCAGGATAGGCTGTAAGGCTTGATTGAACGTAAGTAAGGTAACCCATATATGCCCTGTCTCTTGTACTTGCTTTAGTTCTTCTTCGCTTAGCTGCATACACATAGTGGCCTCCCCCTCGGGAGTCCTGTGGCACGGTAGAGGTATGTACTCTTTTTGGTTAGCCCCGTACACGACATTTACTTCTTCGAATTCTATCGGTTTCATAATTTCTAATGATAAGGTTTATAACAACATTTCTTGGCTTTCTTACCCGAGCCACAGGTGCAATTTTGGTTTGGATAAACTTTTTTAAACTTCCTCACCATTGTGCGACTTTCTGAGAATCTGAGATCCTTAGGCATCGCCTCTCCTACTTTCTGTTTGATCAAGCTCTCGTACAAGTCGTGATCATAAATTATTTTCTTTTCTTCCATTAATCTATGTATCCGGTTTTATCCTTATTGTTCTTATTTCTCTTTGTCTTCCCGCGTAGGGGTATCAATACAACTATACATATTAATACCCACGCGCCTATCAGTATATAGCTCATTCTTTCTTGTCTTGGTTCAACTCAGCCCTTAAGCTCTCTATATTGTCACAAGGGCTTTCTCCCTCAACGGCATCAGACTCATTGTCTACCTTCAACGTTAATACGTCGTATGCCTCAGGAAACTCATTCTTTAACTTCTTATACGACCCGATGCCCTCTATGGAGCAGCGTATACGATTGATTAATCGGTCTCGCTCTTTAATTAGATTGGCTTTTCTCTCACAGAAGCCTATAAGGGACTTACCTAGATCAGTCTCAGGGTTATCGTACTCCTCCTCTAAACCTTTACATATAGGGAGCTCCGAATACACTACCATATTGGTTCTACCCGAGTAAAATCGGTGATATCCTTCTTCTCTTAATCTATCAGGGTGCTTCTTATGGAAAGACAGGACATCTTTAGGTGTACGCTTAAGCACCTCCTCGTTGTATGCCTTACTGAATTCCGCCTCTATGGCTTCGATTTCTTCGGCTTTGCCTTCCGTTAAAATACTCGCTACTTTGTCAATTTTCCAACCTGCTATTTTACCTCTTTTCATGATACTTACTTTTTATTTCTGTTAATTAAATATTCCAAATGTCTTATAATGTTTCTAAGCCTTGTGATCTCTTTCTGAATCTCTGGCTCTTCAGCTCTCAGCTTAAGACCTTGCAAACTGTCTAGGTACTTAAGTGAATTATCTATCCTTAGATTAAGCAGTCTTACTGCCTCCTCTCTCTCAGAGTGCAGTGTGGCTCTACGCGGCACAACTCTCAGGTTAGATGGGTCGTCATTGATAGGGTCTAGGTCTATATGCATAACTCTATCATTATCTGCAACAGGACCAACATAGTTTTTATAAAACCATCTCGTGTAAGGAATAAGCTTACCCTCTATCTTGATCATCCGCATCCTATATCCGTTCGGTCTCTTCTGGATAACAGTATCCCCTTCTTTGATCGCGATCTTGACCCCTCTTGTCCAAAGATTATCCTCAGGGGTAAAGTCTTTCATTTTACCCAGGGATACATTTCTGACACGGATAGCCCTTATCTCTTTCGGAGTTCTCACTAAGCCAAGTAAGGATCTCTTCTTGCAAATGTGTTTCTTCGTGAAAACTCTGTAAGACTTTTTACCATCTATTACTCTGAAAGTCTTCTTACGCTTTGTCAATTTCTCCGCCAGTTCAGTATCCCCATACTTATGGTACATCTTACCTAGATACTTGACGTCCTCATCAGACCAACGTATCTGCACACCTCGGCATAAACCCATACGACGACACTGGTGTAACATCCCCCCGAGTTTAACCTTGTCATGTCTTCTGGAGTTCACCTCTTCTAGTAATTCGGCATTAGTCATAGAGTAGAAGTTCCTTTTGAGGAATAGCAACTCATCGGGATACCAAGTGTACTTTGGTTTAAACCCTGCCATCTCTTCTGTCTTTGAATTCCTTATCCATCTTAGTAAGTTCTATGACCAAGAACCATATAGCACTGGCGCACAGAATTGTATACGCTACCGGACCCCACACAGGCAAGTCTATATCCACGAAAAGAGAAGCCCCTAAGGATAATACCATAGACCATCTTACGATGAGGTTTACTCTTCTTCTAGACTTAGTGACTGCTAAAGCCTCGCCCAATCTTCGGGAAGCTTCTGCTGCTTTTTCGGTAGCTGCCTCCAAATTTTTGAACTTCGCTTCCCACTCCTCGTCCGCCTTCCCGAAAAAAATCTCACCATCAGTGTAGCAGAGGTTGGGGGAGACAGTGTTGTCAGAGAAACAACCGCGACCTAAATAAGTGGATCCCTCTAATCGTGAACCATCTATTCTTTGAATAAAACAACGTTGTCCTACATCGGGTAAAGCCACATCACAGAATATACAGTCTCGTATATCAGGTAGACTAGGCTCATTAGGAGCCCTCATAGTTTTGCAGTCTCTTATAAGAAACCCACCTCTCTCATTATCGCACGTATAGTAGAAAGAATCATCTTTACACACGCATTCTACTTCTTTACCCACTAGGTGGTTATACCACATATACGGGTCTGTACATCTTAATATTTTTACTTTCATGGCTATTGGTTTAGGTATATTGCATTAAGTACTTCACTCTCTCCTAGTATGCGTATAGCCTCATACGCGGCCTCTTGGGTCTTGAAATAAACCGTACTGTGTCTTACAGTATTATGGTTAGAAACTCTCAGTACACGAGTATCCTCTTTGGTAAAGTTGTCTTTTTTATAGGCCACATGTATGTGATACTTGACAGACTTAGTCCTAGGTCTCCAATCTCCATTCAAGTACTTAGCTACATTCAGTAACTTGTTGAGTGCACGGAGCACATGGAGTTGACCAGCACTACGTGAGACGGGGGTGTGGGCGTAGTCATTTGAATAGGTTTGTTTAGGTAGTTTAATCGCACCCTCTAGACCCTGATAAAAAACATCTTCTCCGGATGCGATTAGTTGATCCACTATGTCTCTATAGGTTAATTCCTTAGCTCTTTTCACTAGAGCCAACTTGCCGGTAGAAAGGTCAGACTTTTCTAATTCTATCTCGTACCCATCTGGGCAGTATACCTGAATGAATTCTATACCCCCTATTTCTCTATCTGATCGTCCCATAACTAGTTCTCTATTACTGTTGGTTCGTAACAATGCCCCATAGGACTACGTTTAACTCCTAAGTCCTCAATAGCGTAATTTTCTGAGTCTTTGCCTAACTCCATTTCTAGCAATTCCCAAGCTCTAGGCTCTGACTCTGCTATAACTGTATAAGCCTCCCAAGACTTATTGTCTTTCTCGAAGAAAGCAAAATGTCTTGTCTGTACTGATTTGTTGTAAATGATCTCCATGGTATATTCGTTCTTAGTTGTTGTCTTATGACTCTGCTAAAGTACAACATTAAATTTAGTTTCAAAATATTTTTAAAAGAAATTTTTAAATTATTTTTGTAATAAATCAAAATAGCCCTCTACCATTACGATAGAGGGCTATTGAATATACACCTATTTCAGCTCCTCAGCTTTAGCGAGGTACCATGCTTCCTTCTTAAGTTCCTGTTCGACGGCATCTTTATGACCTAGTCGCATTCTATACTTGAAGGCGGTCATTAGACAGTAATTCCTCGTAGCCTCCTTCCCGAATATGGCTAACATCATATCGATTACCTCGACTGGGTACTGTTTATAGTGTGTCGGGTTTATGTGATCCTTACTTGCACCCTCATTTACTACGATTTCACAATCTTTTTTCAGCACAGGGTACATATTTGCTCCTGATTCAGTTAGGAGCATGTAGTGATTAGAGTCAGCTATTTTTGCCGGGAATTCCTCCCCTATTAAGTCCTCATATCCTCCATCTAAACCCGTCGAACAACTTACTACTTTCACTCGCATACATAGATTTAAATTTCCCATAATTATAATCCTGTTTTAAGTTCTGCCACAATCTTAGGGTGGCTTATGTAATGTTTTATTTCTATATCTCTAGGTTCAAGTCTCACAAGGTCAGACATAGTGTTGAGCTCCTTATTTATATGTAAGTCGGGCAACACTCTAGGGCTCCTGAGTAATAACTCTCTGACTTGAGGCATATGGTTCTCATATATGTGAGTGTCTCCCCCTACCCATGTCAACCGGTGTGCTGTGGTGCCTGTTATCTTTGCTATGAGGTGCAAGAATAGTGCAGCGGATGCAATATTGAAAGGCACACCCAAGAAGGTGTCACAGCTTCTTTGGTACACTTGTAGGTCTAGGCCTATCTCTCCGTTAGGACCCTTCCTGCAATTGAACTGGTAGAGCACATGGCATGGGGGCAATGCCATTTCGTCAAAATCGGCCTTATTCCACGCATCGAGAATATGATATCTAGAATAAGGGTCGTTCTTAATAGACTTGATTAGCTCTTGCACTTGATCGACCCCATTTTGGTTTCTCCACTGGTGGCCATATACTTTACCAAGGTCACCTAACATATATGTAGAGTCCCCTACAGCGATATACCCCTTTTTTATTGATTGGGTGAATTCATCGATCGTCAAAGGATCGAATGTACTCTCATTAAGAACATCATGTACCCCATCCCCGTACCATTTGAGGTACCATCTATAGGCGTCTTGGTTCCATATATTGCAATCGTTTTCTAGCAGATACTTAATATTGGTGTCACCTTTGAGGAACCACAGTAGTTCCGTTATGATACCCTTGTGGTACATCTTCTTAGTGGTGACTAAGGGGAATCCTTTGGTCATATCGAACTCCATCTTTGTCCCGAACAGGGATAATGTTCGAGGCATGTTCTTCCTAGCAGGCTCTTTCCAAGTTCCTTTTGCTAAAATTTCTCTTAATAAATCTTGATACTGTTTCATCTTCTTTTTGATTTTTATAATTTAACTTTCAAAGGGTCGAGAGTAGGCGCATCACATTGGCAGAATAATTCGTTCCATAGCTGGATTGCAGCCATTGCCTGTGCTAAGTCTATTATCTCCCGACCTTTTGAATTAGATTGGCTCTTCTTGCCATTTATCACAGAACTTACATACCCACGACTTACCCCGAGTCTGTCGGCTATCTCTGCGGAGGCTCCTCGGGGTAAAGTGTTGAGTATATCCGGTCTCTTAACCATTATCGCCCTTCCATCAGGATTCTATTTGCTTGGCCCTCTATTGTTCTCCAATAGGTATTTATTATCTCTGTGTTTGTCATCTGCACAAATCTTAGATTAGGTCTCTTCTTTTGACTCTCCAGTAATTCCTCCTTAGTAGATCCCTTAGAGTTAGCGATTATACGTGAGTACTCCTCTAATCTCCTAATGAGCTCGTCTGATTGGCTAGATACCTTGGTGCCCTTGACCGTATTAGTATGATTAGGTATCCTCTGCTTAGACCGTCTATATGTATAGAATAAGGACTCTACAGGAAAAGCCATTTCCCCATTACCTATGCTCATCACAACAAAGTTATTAGTGATAATAGGGTTGTGAGGCAATGGTCTTTCCTCGACTTTAGCATAAGGGAATACTATCTCCTGCGCCTCTTTGGACTCTATCCATTCGCGGAATACTACGAATATTTCAAGTTTTTCTACCTCCTCCAATTTCGCGGCCAAGGTCTTCGCCTCGGGAGGGATACTCGCATCAAAGTATTCTATTACTTTCTTGACTGAGTATTCTAGATTAGCTCTAAGGACCTTCATCACTTAGTTGCCTTAATAAATGAACTCTTAGCGACACTAACTACCTCCTTAATAATGGATAGGGGTACGCTACTAACACCCATCTTACGGGCTTTGGTTTTAAGGGTTGAATGAATACTGTCCAGAAGAGCATTATAGTTCTTGTTATACTCATTTACCGATTCCACACTTGTGTTTGTCTTGACCTTAGAAAGATCAATGATTCTTGCTAAAGAATCAAGAGGCAAGGCGTCCACGCCCCACTGCTTGATTAACTTACTTGAGGCCTTTGTAATGCCGTCTAATCCTTTGTAAGTTAATTTTGATAACTTACGTTTTAATTTTCTATCTGCCATATCTGTGTTTATTTAGCAGGGCCTTGCTTAGTCGCTAAGCCCATTTTCAGTTCTAAACTTTGTAAATCTTCTAGACTAGAGTGCCTATACATCTTCATAAGTATAACCATCTTAAATTCATCTATAATAGATACAGGCTGAATATCATTTTCGGCCAAGGTATCTTTCAGCGAGTTATACTCCTTAAGCAGAGAGTTATACTCCGTACTCCAGTAGTCCACTGAATTATTAGCCTCGTGTAATTCCTGTTCTATATCGCTTAATCTCTTACGCGCTTGTGAAAGTTCGTATTCAAGTTCAGCCTTAGTTACTCTCGCCATAGCTTTCATGGGTGTTAGTTAATGTCTTATGACTCTGCTAAAGTACAACTTTAAATTTAGTTTCAAAATATTTTTAAAAGAAATTTTTAAATTATTTTTTAAGCCTCTTCAGGATATAGCCAATCCATAACCTCTTTTTGTGTAGCATCCTCTATAGCCCAATTTACGACTATACGTCCCGCTATTACGTTGGGGACTTCGGTTCGGAATATAGCATACCCCCTCATAGGGAAGAAAAAAGAAGAAACCTTCTCGGCCCCTTGTAAAGAACATAAATTTTTAACTGACTCGAAATCGGTGTTTATCTTGGTCTCCATCACTTCAAATACTTTTTGAGTCTAGCCTTAACAGCTTGCATCAGACCCTCTTGGTTATTACTCTTATTCTCCAGTGCCTTGATCACATCTTGGTCAATCGTCTTACTAGCTACTAGGTGGTGAATTATCACGGATTGTGTCTGCCCTTGCCTGTCTAATCTTGCATTAGCCTGTTGGTATAGCTCCAAGGACCATGTTTGCCCGAACCATATTACTATGTTTCCTCCGGCTTGCAAATTAAGTCCGTGACCTCCTGAGGCTGGATGCATCATAAGAACTTGCACTTTGCCTGCATTCCAATCTCTTATATCCTGATCACCTCCAAGGACCCTAGGTTCATACTTAGCTAATCTCTCCAATAGCCTATCTCTATCACTTTGGTAAGTATAGAAGATAAGAATAGGCTTGCCTTGGGCTACTTCTATGATATCCTCGGCCGCATCTAGTTTAAGTTTATGTACCTCATGGGTGACTTTATCCTCATCGTAAACAGCCCCATTGGCGAACTGGAGTAACTTATTGGATAGAGCTGCCGCATTCATGGCAGATATATCATTGTCGTCGTCCTCTTCGGTAAACAGTTGTAACACTTTCTCCTTCTCAAAATCATTATACTTCTTTTGGAGATCATCGGGGAACCTGATATCTATATAGTTGTTAATCCTTTCCGGTAACTTCAGATAATCCTCAGCCTTCATACTCATGCATATGTCGCCAATTGCATCGTAGATCCTCTGCTCCCCATCTTTACGGATATTGTATTTATACACTATGTGCCCGTTACTCGCCCCTGGACGGAAGTATTCCTCTCTGAACCTAGATATAAATTTACCTAACCTCTGCCCTCTGTCCAGTAAGTACACAGGAGCCCATAAGTCTATAAGACCATTAGGGGCAGGCGTACCCGTCAATCCTACCACTCTAGAGAATGAGGGTTGCACACCTCTCAGAGCTTTGAATCTTTGGGACTTTGCATTCTTGAAGGAGCTGAACTCATCTATGACAAGCATATCAAAGGGCAGCATTGAACCCCCGTACAGTCCTACTAGCCAACTCACGTTATCTCTACCTAGTAGATATATATCTGCCTTAGAGTTAAGAGCTGCCAATCTTTGTTTAGGCGTGCCTATTACCTTAGACACAGTTAGACCGTGGATATGTTCCCACTTGTCTATCTCTGCATCCCACACACTCTCTGCTACTCTCTTAGGCGCTATTATGAGAACTTTACCCACGTCTAGTCCATCTATTAACTTCTTGATGGCCGTGAGGGTGGATATTGTCTTACCCAATCCCATCTCTAGGAACAGAGCGCAAAAGGGGTTATCTATAATATGTTGACATGCCTCAGCTTGATAGCCATGTAAATCACTTTCTTTTAACATATTTTGGTTTTTTTTTTAAAATAGTATTATATCCTCATATTCAGTACTACCGAATAGGGCAAGGGCTAGTTCGTCTGAAATACTTAGACCCCCTTTTTCATCGTCCCATAGTATGTCACTGGAGTATATAGGAGCATAGGGGTTATAGATGTCAGTATCCCCTTCTAATTCTAAGTCTATGCAAAACATATAGTCGCACCCATCTGACCCTATCTTGTGAGGTATATCTGTCACAGGTATATCTCCTTTGTAACAGGTTATCCCTTCTGCTATTTTTAGGTACTCCTCATTACATCTTTTTCGATCAGGGGATACGTACAGGCAACAGTACGCCTCGTTTAAAGGGATGCTCGGATTATCCCTCCTAAGTTGTCTACTTCTCACCCAATACAGATTCCTGTTAGGGCTTACCTTGGCACACTTAGGACAAACGGAATGTTTCTCAGTCACATTCCAAGCCTTATTGTTCAAAGACGGGTCGCATGCTACGAACTTGCCTTTTACGAAGTGCTCTACTCCTTGGATGGTAACCCATCTATCCTGTATTACATTGGGTCTCTTGTCCTCGCTCATAGTGCTTTTTTTTAAATTTTTTAAATATCTTTCTCAAGTATTTTGATTAATCCAAGTACCTCATCGACGTCCTCTAATACCAGAGGGAACTTAACCATAGCCTCCTCCCCGAGTGTTTCCAACATAAAGCCTTCAGGATATACGGCCTCGTATTCGTCTTTGAAAGGAGTACCGTCCGAGATGGGGTGCTTGTATGTCACGTATATGACAGAGTCAATGTTACAGGTCTTTTCGATTTTGAAATTAGCCTCGAAATTATTCACTTTGAATCCTATATCTACTAAGTGCTTCAGAACCATAATGTTTAAAAATGGAGAGAGCCAAAAAGAGAAAGAGGTTCCGACTCCTCTTAATCTAATTAGCTCTCGTGTTAATATCTATCTCTTGCGTCGGAAACGAGTAGGTATGACGCAAATATAAGAATTAAAAATTAATTACAAAAATATTTTAAAAAATTATTTAGTCGGATTTTATTCTTTGTTTTAAGCGCTCCAGTTTGTAAGCCTTAACATTATCTACCTCATGCCCAGTAAAATCAAATATTAGTCTAGCCTGAGCACACATAATCTCCACATCTGCGATCTCCTCTAGTACATTGCTTCTATTATCTTCACCTCTTTTGAATTTTTGGACTGCCTGTATTAATTCAGAACACTCTTCTACAACCATATCCATCTGACTTAGGTTGCCGTACTTCTCGATAGCTTCTTTGTATATATCTTCGCTCATAGCTTTAGTCTTTTAGGGGTCTAGCCAACTTACGACCTATCCAATTGAATATATCATAATGCTCTTTAGCTAACTCGCTCATGATAAGAAAACCCGTAAGGCATTGATCCGTGTCTTGCTGAATATCTATCCCCAATGTCTGTTGTACTAATTCTAGATATTCATCATTTATATTCTCAGTGAGCCCGCATATGATATCGTTAGTTGCGTCTGTCATTGGTCTCACATAGGGAACTATATTTTCCGCTGTAACAACATCATCTGTGGAGAGCTTGGTCTCCCAATTACCGCTGTCCCATACATGGAGATTATTGAGGAAGAATATGCACCCTTCGTGCTCATGTTCTAGTCCTGTACCTACAAACACTCTAATTTCTTCTAATTTGATCTGATCCTTCATAAACTTTCTATTAAATTATTGACTCCTTGAAGGGAGTCGACTGTTTCTACTCGGAAACCTAGTTTCCTTATCTTTTGCATAACTATATTCTGGATACGTCTAGGCTTTTTGCCCGTGGTCTTTAACTCCACAAATAGAACTCTGCCCAATGGCAAAAGACAGAGTCTATCTGGGAGACCAGTAAGGTGTGTGCTGAGTAACTTAATACTCATACCTCCTAGTTTCTTAATCTCTTCGTTAAGCTTCTTTTCGACCTTCTTCTCACTATCAGGCTTAGTCATGTATAAACGATTCTATGATTGAGGTTAGTTCTTTATTTTCCTGCTTCAATCTCCGGTTTTCCATCATATAATCTTTCTTGCAGAAAAACAAAAGCCCCACGACTCGCAGAATAAAACTGCACAATATCAAGAGAACCAGGCAAGCCCCTATGAAGTAGTCAGGGTTATTGGTAAGGTGTCTGGTTATCTCCATGGCTTAGCCTCCCCTATGTAACTTTCTGCTGAAAGCATACCATTTGTCGGGATTAACCGGAATCGGAATGGTTATAGCCCATCTAAGATATGGGAGTAGGCCTATTACACCGAAGCCCCAATGATCTGAACAAGCTATCTCTACCGCCAAGTTGGGGGTGTCTAGTACCCAAAATGTTAGGAATAGCCATCTGAAATAGAAATGCGAAGTATTGTGCTCGTCCGCCTCCTTTATCTCTATGAAAGGCAACACATTGAACTTTCTATCCTTCTTAGCAAGTAGCCAACCTCTTAGAGGTCTACGAACTGATTTTTGTAATTTTACACTCATAATACTTTTTATTTAAAAATGTTAATACTTAGTATCTTATATCCATAAAGTGATTCTCTCCTGTCTGTAATAATAAGGTGCATTCGTTAACAATGCTGAGGGTTAGGTATAAGTTACAACCCTCTTCGGTATCGGAGGTTCTCAGGAGTATGTCTCCATCAATCTGCCCACAATACATGAGTGTAACACCCTCTAGGTAGAAAGAGGTTCTCTTATTGCGCCCTAGCCTCTCTATTGTATCTCCTACCAGATAGACTAAGTCACCCCAGATAAAGTATGTATCCTCTATAACATCACAGGGTTGTAATTCTACCCAAGTGAGACCGTTGAAAAATCCTTTCTTCATAATTCCAAACTTTAGTTTTTGAATATCGGCTTTGATTGAATTGTTAAGGCTCTCAAGTGAGCCCTTATGTGTATCGTTGAAAGCCTTGGCGGCCCCCTCTGCCATTTTCTCATACCTGCTCTGCGCGCATACGGCTAGACTACCTAGTAGTATTACCACTATTAATGCTAATTTTTTCATAACCTTATTTCTTTTTAGAATTCCTATACGCTAACCAGAAAGATACCAATATGATACATCCTGCAATCACCATTCCTGTTGCTAAATCGTTCATAACTTTTTTTTTAGATTACATTGTAATACCTCTGTCTGCCGTATATGCTAAAACTCTTAGCCGATTTGGCAGCTTTCAAACACTCTAGTCCTCGAAGGACATCATTTATTTCTCTCGTCTTATACTTGTCCATGTCATTCTTTTCTTTACCTAAGCACTCACACCATATCTCAGCAACACATACTCCTTTACGAGATATTGTGCCCTTAGGTGACAGAGGATCATTGAGAAAGTTCCGTCTGTCGTAGACGTCCATCTCCTCCCAATTATCAGGAAGGAGAGTATATATATACTTCTCAATGATTCCCACCCTCTCGTCAATCTCACTGTGTCCATGTTGCTCGATTCTCGCAAGCGTTTCAGCTTCTTTACTTAGATATAATTTTTCTCCGGCATTCACCAGTTGTACCGCCTCAGCCCACATCTGGTCGATGTATGTGCCGTCCCCTTTTATAATTTCCATTAGAGCAGGGTTATCTACTAGCTTAACATCCCATACATCTACGGGCATGAATCTACGATTACCGGAAGGATCCTTCAGGAAATTAGAATTATTGGTCGTTCCGAAAAATACACATTGCCTTTTAAATGTCTCCGTAGTTCTAGCGTAGGCAGGTCTGAACATATCCTCTTGCTTAGTTATAAAGTGTTTTACCGCCTCTACCTCTGTCTTACGAAGTCCCGCTAACTCTGCCATCTCAATAATCCAAGCCCCTTGCAGTTGTTCGAATGCCTCCTTACCGGTCACGGTCATGAATGAATCAGAAAACCACGCTTTCCCTAGACAATCTAAGAATGATGATTTACCCGTACCCTCTATGCTGACAAAAGTCAATACTAAATCAAACTTAGTACCAGGGCGGAATATTCTAGCAACGGCACCGCACATCATTTTTCGCAAAGCCTCGCGGTGATATATGTCGTCTGTTGTACCGAAGTACTTTATTAGAAACTCGTCAATTCTAGCGACCCCGTCCCACTCAAGAGAGTTAAGATAATCTTTCACTGGGTGGAAGGATTGTCTCTCAAATTCCAAAGACAGTGAGTCCTCTATCTTTTGTACCCCAGTAATCCCGTATATATCCTCTATATAATTACGTACACCTGAGTAGTCTACGTTCTTGATATCCTCAGGAGTTGTTATCTTTCTCCATGGTAGGCTCTTAACTGTGTATCTCTTCCCGTCAAAGTCATTAAGTTTGAATGCGTCCTTAAGTCTAGGGTCATTGGCGAATATGAGGTTAAGATTTCCCGCAGAGGATACATACTTGCCCTTCGCATCCACCTCTAACTCTTTAGCCCACTCCATGTCTAGTTCACTCTCTTGCTCATCTAGACTATCTGTGTTTTCCTCAAGGTCCTCTCTAAAATCGTATCTAGCTAGAGCGATATTCTCTTCAGCTATAACCCCTTTAGTCTTAGGATCCTTTCTTGCGAACTCTTCCATCTTTTTGAAAGAAGGTAACTTTTCCCGTTTAGACGCCTTGGACCCCTCATCCAAGTGCCCAAACATATGAATACGCACCATATCGAAGGCATTGCATAATTTACCCCCCGATGGGTCTGTTCCATGGTGAGAGAATGCGAATTTATCATCGTATACGATCAGCCCGTTAGCGGCCGAACCTCTTACATAAGTATATCTATCCCCACTAGTATGTGTGTAATGCTCTGTTAGTAACGTATCCATTACCTCTGTCATAGTATAAGTTCGACAGAATGCACCTATTATGCCTTTTTTCTCTAAAGGGTCCTCTTGTTTGTCTACTGACTTTCTGACATCGTCGTACTCTTTGTCGACTGTAGGCCATAGACTAGAGTCAGTCCAATCTTGATAAGAGTCTAATACCTCATCGGCAGATAGCCACTCCCCGTCCTGTACTTCCGAGTAAAACTCGACATCTTTAGGGGACGATGGCCAAAACATTAGCCTTTCTGGTTGGAATGTGGTGGGGTCAAATAGTTCTATGTCGAGAGTCCCTGCTATCTGTCTAGATATAGCGACGTACTCATCAGGAGATACTTCTCTGTCTAGAGGTATAACTAGTCTGTACTTAGGAGTTATATCCGAATGCTTATGCGTACCGTGTAGTACAGCAGCACACGAGTACTGGAGTATGAAGTCTAACCAAAAATCTAAGGTCCCGAAATCAATGTCTAGGGTAAGGAGTTGTCTATTGACTACATTAGAGGGTTTACGTCTACCGTTTCTCAGGTATCCCCCAACGAATCCTCCAACGTCCTTTATCTTAGACTGATCAGTCTTAGACAAGTTCATGAACTCCTTATAAGTCTCATTGGTGTAGTTAGCCGTGGTCAATATCTCTACAAGATCAGACCATTCTATCTTTTTATTTTTCCACTTATAAGAGTTAGCTGCTATACCAGTAGCTATTGAAATTTTGCCATTGTGTTCCATATGTAGGGTGTTCTTTTTTTTTTGACTCTATAATGCAAATATAAACTAATTAGCGAGACTTAAAAAATATTTTAAAAATATTTTTATTAATCTTTTTTGTAGAACGGGGTTATATAGCCATCAGCCACAAGGGGCAAGCCCTCAGCCCATGGGACACTCTCCCCCATTATGTCACACATTTCTTTAAGCTTAGCCTCGGGATTACCCATACAGTCCTCAACTTCGCATATAGCCTCATCGTGTACATGCATAACTATCTTGAATCCTTCCTCCGTCAGTCTGTTCATAGAGTGCATAAGTAAATCTCTGGCTATCGCCTGTATAACATTCTCCGTAAGTTTACCTCCGTACGTCTCTTGATACCCCCATTGTTTAGTCTCTTGGTTCATGCCCATGTATCTTATAGATTCACTGCCGAAACGGTTCAAGGTGAACCCTGGTCCCCAATAGCACAACTTACGCCCCGAAGGAAGTTGAACTGTCAGAGCTTTGCCCTCTCTTCTGAAGGTTATGCCTTTTTGTTTGATTGTGTAAGGTTGTCCTGTTCTGATACACCTCTTTGCCCCATTCTCCAGGGACTTCCATAGTCGAGTTATGGCAGGAGACTTCTCTCTCCATTTTGCTATAATGTCTTTCATCTCAGAGGTAGATAATCCCATCTTCTCAGCCCCCATGACTGTTAGGGCTCCTACTCCTCCCCCGAAGCCTAGCGCCAACTCCGACACTTTACCTTTCGCTCTTAGGTCTGAGCCCTTAGTAATTTCTTCGATAGGCACATTGAACATCATAGCGGCTGAGGCCTCATATATCTTTCCTGTTGTATTGAATACGTCCAGTCTCCACTTCTCGTCTGCTAACCAAGCTATGACTCTAGCCTCAATAGCTGAGAAGTCAGCAACAACGAATGTGTGGTTCTTAGGAGCGACAAAGGCGGTTCGGACTAACTGAGATAGAAGAAAAGGTATTTCGTCCCCATATAGTATGTCAACTAAATCATAATCCCCTTCTCTCACGTAGGATCTGTCATTCTCTATGTCCGGAAGGTGATTCTGTGGTAAATTCTGCAATTGTACTAGTCTGCCTGCCCATCTACCTGTACGGTTAGCTCCGTAGAACTGGAATAGTCCATGGGCTCTGTGACCTACGGGTGAGGCACAATCTAACATCTTAGAATATTTTTTTATGGAAGTTTTAGAAGACTTCTGTCTCAGTCTTAGCACATCCGCAACAGTACCCTCTCCAGCTTCTTCAATGAGTGCCGGTATCAAATCTTTACCTAATGATGTTATCTCTTTTCCTAGGTGTTCACCTATCCACTTCTTAAGCTGTGCGGCACTGTTGGGATTGTCTAATCCTGTCAATCTTATCATTTCCTCTTTGACCGATGCGGAGAATATCGTATATATATCTACACACTTCTGTGCGAAGGTTAAATCCACCTCTATACCTCGGTCATTTATTATTTGATCTGTTAAGTAATTACCCCTTTCCCATTCAGGTATCTCTATATGTTCTAGCTGCCTATCCACTTCTCTCTCGGCTTCGACATCAAACAAACAATACTCTTTAAAGCTCTCCCATTTCTCTAGGTCATGATCTGGAAGATTCCTAGTTCTACCTCCGTTCACCTTAGTGGGTTTACAAGGTTCGCAAAAGTATTTTATTAAAGCCTTACCTGTTGATTTCTTACCTTTCTCTCCTAAGTGCAGAGCTTTGGACACTCCCTCAAGTGATAGGGGTAAGCCACAATAAGCCGCCTTAATAGAAGAGCAATACCATTCGTTTGTAGGGATATCTAGCCCATAAGCCTTGAAGGATAATCTCTCAAAAACGGCATTGTGCGCCCACTTCTGTATGCTGCTATCCTCCATAGCCTCTATGAATTCATCAGGTAATATTTCGCCTTGCGCTAAGTCTATGACCTTAATAGGGTCATTATCAAATGCATATGCTACTAATAGAATTTCGAAGTCTTTGGATTGTATATACTTGTACGCCCCGCAGTCTTTGATAGATACAGAGCTGTAAGTCTCTATATCCGTGTGAAGTTTCTTTGCCATTTTGATTTCGGATTTAATGATTCAAAACTAATAAAAAAAAAAGGTACAAAGTACGATCCCTAAGGAGTATGACCCTGTACCTTTTTGGTTTTTTGTAACTTTGTAGAACCGAATACGGGACTCGAACCCGTGACCTGATACCTAGTTCACCCTTGCAAGGAAGCGCTCTGCCACTGAGCTAATTCGGTTTTTGTATCTAAATTAAGATGATTGGAATTGCGTCCCTGGAAAGTCTGCTTTATTCCAATCGTTCCATTGAACTTTCTTAGAAGAGGTTAAGGGATTCGAACCCCTGTGATGTATCTTAGATACCCGTCCTAGACCGCTAGACGAAACCTCCTTTTAGGGGGTCACCTTATCCCCTTACCCATTTTTCGGAACTTCCGCAATACACCTGCTAGCAATGTATTTTGGATCGTATGGTATTTTTATAACTTTCCTAGCCATTATACAGTACGTTGTTATCACGCGTCCTAATACCTGAACCTCCCTAATGTATTAGTCTTGAATATCACCTTCTGCAGTGGTGAGGAGGAATTGTAGAACGGAGGGGAGTCGAGCCCCTCAACATTGCCGACCAATTCGTTCTGACCAAAATATGTAATTATCAAAATGGCCTAAAATAGAACCTCGTCCTCACTTTCGAAATCCGCAAAATCAGACTCTGCCGAAGCTCCTCCGCCGAGTTTTTCCCCGTCTTTCAACTTCAAAATGTTATTTAGAAGACAAGTGACTCCCTTATTGCCGTTGAACTCGTAAGGGAATATAGAAACGGTCACCATCCCGTAACAGCCTGAATAAAATTCATCTTCATCAATGATAGGCTGTTTTGCGCGGTCAAGTAGACCCGGTCTGTTTTTGCTACTTGAGTTGATGAACATCTTACCTTCATACACCTCGTCGTCTTCACGGTCTTCATCCCCATCGTGCAATCCACCTTTGAGGTTTTTAGGGACTTTACCCCCCCATTTAGAGGCTTTACCTTCTTCCTTAGCTTGCTCGATTGCTTTTTTCAATCGAGAAAGAGAGGCTTTGTCTTTTTTGTCAATGAGGATTGATACAGAATACTTAAGTTTGTCAGATCCTTCTGACGCTTTCGCTTCCCAAACATTTGCGTATGAGAATCTTACTGGGTGCTCCTCTGAGCCTAACATTACTTTTGGCATAACTTGCTTTCTTTTTAAACTGTTTAACTTATTATTGATTGTCTTACGTCCGTAAAGATACACTTTTAATACATCTTTACAAATTTTTATTAAAATAATTTTAAAAAATTAATTTAAAATATCTTTAAAATCGTCCTTGGCCGATATAGGTAGAGCTGTGCGTTTATCCGACACGGGTACCAATGTAGGTTTACCGGCAGGCTTAATAACTAATCCACCTAGTAGATCATTAAAGTTAGCTTTCTTAACCAACTTCTCAATAGCCCCTATACCTAATAATTTAGGGGCGGCCTGTATCTCATCATTAGTATACCCCTCTGCGGATAGAGTCTTATAGACTTCTTTCTCGTCTTTCCATTTACGGGTACTTCTTCCCTCTACGAGTTTATAATCAGGCCATATCTTACCGTCCAATGCTTCCGTAAGGACTTGCTTTTCGATTGCGTTAATCCAATCCTGAATAAGTCCTACACGAGCGTATACCTCAATAAGCTGTTCGTCGGTAAGAACTCTTATATCCTTAGGCTTTTCTTCGTCCATAAAATCCGCCTTGGCATCAGATAAGGCTTGACTGGCAAAAGTCGCACATCTGCCTTTAGCACGGCACCATTTGCAATGTGTTCCTGCTTTTTGCAGGCCTTCACCCTTATAGGCTTTCTGGGCTAACGGTATTACTACACTCTCCCCCCACTCAATTAAATCCTTAGCCGATATAGTCCAACTCGAAATGTGATCTAGTCTAGGCTGTACAATTGTCAACTTCACAGTGTGAATGTCATACATGAGATCATACTTCCTTAGAGCCCCTAGCCCATATATCTTGAGTTGATCGTTATCCTCTGCAGATACTCTTATACCCTTTCCGTACTTAAGGTCTATGATCTCCATTGTCCCGTCTGCCACGATAGTGTCGTCGCCGGTCCCGAAACCATCTTCTATGTAGTATGTTAGGTCGAATTTCTCCTCGATCAACATCTCCGCATCATGCGTCTTCTTCTTGGCCACATTGAAACTTTCCATGCAGTAGTCTATATATTTCTGCACCTCTACGTCCATCTCAGTTTTGTAGAACTTTGATCTAAGATGTGGGACTACTAAGGCGCCATACTCCGCCTGAGTTATGAATCCCATTGCAAGTTGTAACCCTAAGTCTCCAAATTCGTGAGCAAGAGTCCCCTCTGCTGCGAAGTCTGAATCCCTCTTCTCTTCGAACTCCTCCTCTAGCCTTGCTGAAGGGGTACAGTTCATCCAACGACTAGCGCCGGAGGCTGAGAGTACAGCATGAGCTCTACTCTCGTGGTCTACCGACTTAGCCATTATACAATAGCGTTTAGTAGTTTGCAAGCCTCGGCGTATTTGGATTCCTCAAGAGCCGAGATATTGGCCGCCTCCAATTTACTAAGAACCTCTATACATTCGTCTCTGTGGTCTTTGACTTTGTCCTTCATGGCTTTTCTCACATCCTCAACAGTTACGGTCTCGTCCTCTTGAGTTCCTTCTTGAGTTCCTTCTTGAGTTCCTTCTTGAGTTCCTTCTTGAGTTCCTTCTTGAGTTCCTTCTTGAGTTCCTTCTTGAGTTCCTTCTTGAGTTCCTTCTTGAGTTCCTTCT